>Ga0306924_10000579_pt1 | contig 30895 bp, 28 predicted proteins | sample sta12Can44000111_FD_203756 | JGI IMG/M metagenome (GOLD analysis project Ga0306924, IMG submission 203756) | Lab enrichment of tropical soil microbial communities from Luquillo Experimental Forest, Puerto Rico - statanox.12C.anox.44.000.111 (v2)... | ecosystem: Environmental > Terrestrial >... | reverse complement strand
TGACAGCAGATAAGCAATGATGACCCACGACAGGTTCTCGAAATTACCGAAGTCGCGTCCGATCGTAGGTAGGGCCGTGGCGACGATGGTCTGATTGAGCGCCGAGAGGAACATGCCCAGCATCAGGCCGTAGAAGATACTGCGCACGTCCGCCCTGGTCAGCGGCGAGTGCGGCGTGGCAGGCATGAGCTCGGCTTTAGAAGGTTCGTCTCGGCTCGGGAACGTCATTCGAAGCGGAATTGGGTCAATCGATTGCTGCGAGCGTGCGTTGTTTCGTCCGTTGCTTCGTATGGCCCTCGCCCAGGGTTGGTGCAACCGGCTCGTGCACAGAGCAGGTATGACGCTGCCCCAACGTTTTGTTTGGCGGCCAGACCGAGCTAATCGGCCCGCGTCGGCGAGCGCGCGGAGCCGCGCAGCGGCCGCTCCTCGAGCGTCAGGACGGAGACCAACGCAACCGCAAGGCAGAGAATCGCAGTGGCAAAGACCCAGCGGAAGGCTTCAGCCGCGTCGGTTCCCGCCAGTATCGCGCCCGCCGAAACCCCGCGGACGACGGGCGTGCCCGCGAGCACGATGGCGCCGAAAGCGGTGACGATGAAGGTCGAGCCCAGGGCACGAAAGAAGTTCATCGTGCCGGTTGCAACGCCAAGCTGATGCAGGGCTACCGCATTCTGCACCACCACGACCGTGAATGGGAACATCGGCCCCAGTCCGAGCCCCACGAGCGCGATCAGCCCAAGCGCAGCCCAGGCTGAGAAGCCAGTCGGCGCGAGCGCAAGCGGGATCAATGCTGCCATCGCGATCAATAGCCCGACAAGCGGGACCCACTTGTAATGGGTGAAGCGCACGAGCAGCCGGCCGCCGACGATCGACGTGACGGTGGCAGCGCTTTGCAGCGCGATGATCCCCCAGGCCGATTCGCTTACCGAGAGACCAAGCGCAAGCTGGCCATAGAGCGGAAGGATGATGCTAAGCGCGATAACCAGGCCGACGGCGAAGCAACCTGCCGCGGTGCCTGCGCGGGTGGCACCGTCACGCAGCACCGCTAGGGGAATGAGCGGCTCCTCCGCGGTCATCACGCGCCATGCAAACGCCGCCCATAGCATGATGGAGGCGACGAAGAGACCGAGGATCTGTGGCGAGGTCCAGGCATAGCGCCGCCCACCCCAGGTGAGCGCAAGCATGAACGCGATCGCAGCCCCCACCATCAACACGGCGCCGAGCGCGTCGAGCTTGTGTCGACGATCGTGGCGAGGCAGCCGCTGTAGCACGTTGTGGGTGAACAGAAAGGCCAGCGCGCAAATCGGCAAGTTGAACCAGAAAATCCACGACCAATGCAGATGCTCGGCAATAAAGCCGCCGATGAGCGGGCCGCCCACCGTCGACACGATGAACGTCGAGGATGTATAGGCTTGATAGCGCGGCCGATCGCGCGGCGAGGCAACGTCGCCGATAATGGTCTGCACTAGCGGCATCAGCCCGCCGCCGCCGAGACCCTGAAGCGCACGGGCGAAAATCAGCATCAGCATCGACGGCGCCAGCGCGCAGACCAGCGAACCGCCGGCATACACGCCGATGGCGATCAGCATCATCGTGCGGCGGCCGTGGATGTCGGAGAGTTTGCCGTAGAGCGGCGTCACCGCGGTCGCGCACAGAAGATTGGCGGTGACGACCCACGACATGTTCTCGACGTCGCCCAGGCTCGCGGCGATCGTCGGCAGCGCGGTCGCAACCATCACTTGGTCGAGGGCCGCGAGCAGCATCGTGAGGAGCACGCCCACGACGATGCGGCGTGCTGCATCATGGTCGAGGTAGTCCGCCAACGGCGGCGTGAGCGGATCGCGCATGGGTCTCGCCTGGCGCCGGCCCGGGCGGCGAGGCGCGCTGCGATCTAGGCGGGGAACGGCGGTGGCGACAAGATGACGGATAGCGCGGGCGGCATGCAGCGAGGCGCGGCCTATCGCCGTGATGGCGGCTTCCTCGCCGCCTTGGGCATGCGCGCGGGCCAGCTCACGATGCGATCCTCAAGTTCGTCGTCCTTGACCTCATCCTCGCTCGCGCCGACGCGCCCGCGCACCGAGATCCCGGCCTGGTGCACCGTCTCGGGATCTCCGGAAACGAGCGGGTGCCACCAATAGAGATCGCGCCCGTCGGCCAGCAGGCGATAGGCGCAGCTCGGCGGCAACCAGACGATTCGGTTTATGTTTCTGGGGGTTAGCCTAACGCAGTCCTTAACCTTGGCGGTTCGGTTGGAATAGTCCCGGCAACGGCAGCTGCTGCTGTCGAGGAGCCGGCAGCCGACGTCGGTAAAATAGGTCCGAGAGGAGTCGTCGGCGTCCTCCAGCTTGACCAAGCAGCATCGCCCGCAGCCGTCGCACAGGCTTTCCCATTCGGAATCCGTCATTTGTGCCAATGACTTACGGCGCCAGAACGGGATCTCGTCGTCACTCATTTTGCGGCCTTCCTAGCGGAGAGTCCTGCCGCACGCGGCGCCATTGCCCCATCGCGTGCTATTCATCTTGTGACCGTCTCGCCATAGTTTGGAACCCCAGGATCGGTTAAAAACTTTCGAGACGGTCGGGGACTCCACCCTGCCACAGACTAGAGGGAATCTTGCGCAACCTGTTCCAACGCGGCGAGAATCGGGTCAGCTGGAAGGTCAGGCTGCAGCGCTTTCTGCTCGATCTCGATGCCCGCATCGACTTTGGGCTGTACCAGGCCAAGACCTGGGGACGCGAGCTTTACGAACGCTTCACGGTCTTCATGGACCGTTTCCATGTCTCCGGCTGGCGGCGCTGGTATTTCGTCGAGCCGCTCTCGGAATGTCTCACCCTCGGCAATGCCGGCGCCGTGGTCTTGCTGGCGCTGGCGATCCCAGCCTTCCGTGAAACCGCCGACGACGACTGGCTGAAGAAATCCGAACTCGCCGTCACGTTCCTCGACCGCTATGGCAACGAAGTGGGCTCGCGCGGGATCCGACACAACGACGCGATCCCGCTCGATGAGTTTCCCGATCACCTGATCAAGGCGACGCTCGCCACGGAAGATCGGCGCTTCTACGAGCATTTCGGCATCGACTTTCCCGGCCTGTTCCGCGCAATGCTCACCAACGCGCGCGCCGGCGGCGTGGTTCAGGGCGGATCCTCGATCAGCCAACAATTGGCCAAGAATCTGTTCCTGTCCAACGAGCGCACGATCGAGCGCAAGGTCAAGGAGGCATTCCTAGCGCTTTGGCTCGAAGCGCGACTGCCCAAGAACGAGATTCTCAAACTGTATCTTGATCGCGCCTATCTCGGCGGCGGCACGTTTGGCGTCGATGCCGCCGCGCAGTTCTATTTCAACAAGTCTGCGCGTGACGTGAACCTGGCCGAAGCAGCGATGCTTGCCGGCTTGTTCAAGGCGCCATCGCGATTCGCACCGCACATCAATCTGCCAGCGGCGCGCGCCCGCGCCAACGTGGTCCTCGACAATCTGGTCGAGGCCGGATTCATGACCGAGGGGCAGGTATTCGGCGCTCGCCGCAATCCCGCGATGGCGGTGGATCGGCGCGACGAACGCTCGCCCAATTATTACCTCGACTGGGCCTACGACGAGATGAAGAAGCTCGTCGAGACGTTGCCGAAGTCGGTGCATGAGCGCGTATTCGTGGTCCGCCTCGCGCTCGATACCGACCTGCAGAAGCACTCGGAAGAAGCCTTGCAAAACTCGCTCAAGCAGTACGGTCACGAATACAAGGCCAAGCAAGGCGCCGCCGTGCTGATGGACATCGACGGCGCGGTGCGCGCGATGGTCGGCGGGCGCGACTATAGCGAGAGCCAGTTCAACCGCGCGACCGATGCCCTGCGCCAGCCCGGCTCCTCGTTCAAGCCGTATGTCTATGCGACCGCGCTGATGAACGGATTCAAGCCCACCTCGATCGTGGTCGACTCTCCCGTCTGCATCGGCAACTGGTGTCCCAAAAACTACGGCGGCGGTTTTGCCGGCTCGATGACGCTCACCGAGGCTCTGAAGCGTTCGATCAATGTCGTCGCCGTCAAACTTTCAATTGCGGTTGGCAATGGTAACCCCAAAGTCGGCCGCGCCAAGATCAGGGACATCGCGCGCAAGGCAGGCCTGCGCACTCCGCTTCCCGATACGCCGTCGATGCCGATCGGCGCCGACGAGGTGACCGTACTCGACCATACCGGTGGTTATTCGATGTTCCCCAATCTCGGTAAGGCGCAGACCCCGCATGCCGTCCTCGAAGTGCGCAGCGGCGCCGGCGAGTTGATCTGGCGCTGGGATCGCGATGGGAAGAAGCCGGTGCAGGTAATCACGCCGCACGTTGCCACGGATATGATTATGATGATGAACAAGGTGGTGGAGGAAGGCACCGCCCGGCGGGCCATCCTCGACGGCATCAAGGCCGCGGGCAAGACCGGCACCACCAACGCCTACCGCGACGCCTGGTTCGTTGGATACACCGGGAACATGATCTGCGGCGTCTGGTTCGGCAACGACGATTACACCGTCATGCACCAGATGACCGGCGGCTCGCTGCCGGCAATGACCTGGCACGAGATCATGGCGTATGCGCACCAAGGCATCGAGCTCAAACCGCTACCCGGCCTCGGCCCGCAAGCGCCGTCGGTGGCGCGAGCGGCGGTAGCCGAGGGCAAGAAGGACGGCGACGCAGCGCCGACCCGCCCAAACTCCATTCTCACCAAGCGCGGAGCCGATGCCTTGGTGCGGCTCGAGCGGCTGATGGACGACGCCACGCGCGCCCTCGCCGCCCAAGGCCAGACGACCAAAGCTTCGGAGAATACGAACTCCCAAGGAAACTTTGCGTCCGCGTCCGATCGATCGCCGCCGGATCGGACTCGCGGTCATTGAAGCCGGCCGGCAGCTTTTGCTAACCCCTCGCTCCAACGGCTACGCCACCGGACCAAACGTGCCTTTGCTTTTCGGAACCATGCTTGCGCTTGCGATTGCGGCCATGGCCGGCCTTGGCGCGACCTGGATCTCCCTGACGCGAGGCAGCGCCTATGGCGGCGTCAGCATCGGCGCATGGACGGGCTGGCCCAAGAACGGGACGCCCGGCATCGACCCTTATGCGCGCGCCATGGTCGCGCGCACCGGCGAATTGCCGGTTGGCTCGGGGGATGGGGTGGCATTTTATGCCCGCACCGATGATGCGGGTCAGCCGCTCGATGGCCGCTGCGACGTTCTGCTAAGCGGGACCACCCCGCAAGCGCGTTTTTGGACTATCACGCTGTACGATCCTGAAGGCCGCCTCGTCGCCAATTCAGCGCAGCGGCAAGGCTTCACCAGCCAAGAGATTGTCCGCAACGGGGATGGCAGCTTCGACATCATGGTCGGCCCACGCGTCCGGCCCGGCAATTGGCTTCCGACCGGCGGCGTGGACAAGTATGTGTTGGTGCTGCGCCTCTATGATACCCCGATCGGTATGGCAAGCCGCACCGGATCGGAAGCGCCGATGCCCTCCGTTACCAAGAGAGCTTGCCTGTGATCCGCTTGGCATTATGGGTGCTGGGCGCGTTTCTGCTTGGCGGAATCGTGCACCTCGCAACAGTCCTGGTACTCCCGCGGATGGCAACCCAGGATGCCTACGCTCGCGTCTCCGCCATCGCTCCGGTGAACTCCGTCATTCCGCTTCCCGGCCCGACTCCGGAGAAGGCCCTCATGCCCTTCATGGACCCGGCGTTTCAAGTGTCCGTGTGCCGCTATGAACTGTCACGGGGTCCATTGAAGTTCTCCGTGCCGATCAGTCAGGCATATACGTCGGTGTCATTCTATACTCGCTCCGACGTCCCCTATTACGCCATCAACGATCGGGCCGCGGGGCGGCGCGTGATTGAGCTCGATCTCATGACGGGAGCACAACGCGCAGCACTGCCGGAGAATGAAGAAATCACGGCTGCGGACCGGCTGATCGTGACGTCCCCGACCACTGCCGGTCTCATCATGATCCGCGCGCTTGCACCCGAAGCAGGATGGGTCCCCACGGTGCGAACCGCACTTGCGGCGGCGCAGTGCCGCCCGCAATGAGATATTCAGCGCGACCTCAATAATGCGTTTCGCGGCCGAGTTGAGCTTAAGTCCTCGGTAGTTACGTCCCCGAAAGAAAGCGTTGCGTCTTTACGAGCGGTGCGCGCGGCGGCGTCGACGGCGACGTGCGGTGCTGCCCGCCTCGGGCTCGAGGTCGCCGCTCGGCGCGTCGACATAGCGTTCGATGCGGACAACCGGAAGGATGATGATGGCAGCCGATTCAGAAGTGCCTGCCATCAAACTCGGCCCCCGCGCGGCGCGCCCCGCCGACTGGAAGTTGATTACCGTACCCATGTCGTTGCCCCCGTCCCGACGGTCGGACCCGCAACGCGGCTCCTGCGCGATTTGAAGCACACAAGGTTAACGCTCTGCTAACAGCAGCCCCTTAGGCTGTCTCAAATTGAAAGTGTTGCAGTAAAAGCGCAGTGACCATTGTCACGGCTCCAGCGGCATCCGCGGCTTGGGCGCCCGGCTCACGAGAATTGCGCGCTCGGCTGGCGCCGGTCACGCGAGAACCTGATCCAGGAAATGCCGTCCGGCGCGATCTTCCACTTCAAGGATCCAGGCGTCAGGGTCGAAGCGTAACTCGCGCGCGAGGCGTTCCTCGATTTTGGCTTCCGGGGCGGGTTGTTCACCGAGGCAGCGGCTGAACAGCCGGTCCGCTGGCCGCGCATCATCGAACACGCTCTGCGGCGCCGGGCCGAACAACTCGCCCGTTCCATCGAGCCGGTTCAGCTTGACGAAAATGGCTCCAGCCTCTTCGGCTCCGCGCCGCCGCACGACCGCGAAGGCTCCTTCGATGTGGCAGCGGCGGATATAGGCGGCGACCCAGACGGCAGATTTCAGGCGCATTACAAATTCTCGTCATGCCCGCCGCGACCGAGCCGAATAGACCACATGTGCGAGGGGGACGAGAGCCCCGATCGTCATTTTTTCGATTACGAAAGCGCTCGCGCGACGAAATCTTATTCGAGCGGTCGGCCGGTGATCGCCGCCAGATCGCGCACGAGCCGGTCGGAGGGCTGGCCCGTGATCGGCAGCTTGCGCTCGCGCTCGAATTTCTCGATCGCTGCTTGGGTTTCCGCATCGACGGTCCCGCTCGCCTTGATCTGACCGTAGCCGTACTCCGCCAGCGCTCGCTGCAGCGCGATCACGCGCTTCGATGCCGCCGCTCGTTCGACACCACTATCGCTCGGCGCCGGCATCGGACGCGCGCCCGATGGGGCCGCAGTGCTTGCCTTCGCCTGTTTGGCCGGAGCCCGCAGGATTGCCTGCAACAGCGCCTCGTTCGGCTCCGTGCTCGGCTTGAGGGCGGCAGCCTGCTCGAAATCTCGGATTGCGGCGTCCGTTTTCGGGCCATAGAGGCCATCGATGACGCCATCGTAGTAGCCGCGGCGTGCCAATTCGCGCTGGATATCGTTGATGATCTCGCCCGGCGCACGCGGCGTGGACGGCGGGGCGAACTTCGTCGCTGCAGGAAGAGCTGCAGACTCGATTGGCCGTGGGCGCGGAATGGCAGCCGACGTGCTCCCCGTCACCACTCCCGCCCTGCCCTGCGCGAGCATGGCTTTGAACATGGGCGCTGGGTGCGAGCCGGGCTGCATGAACAGCACGTTGACCAGGATGGCTATCGCGACGAAGGCGCCGAGGACGAAACCTACGGCATCCCACACCCGCCAACCCAGCGCTCGCAATAGCCGGCTTACACGGCCGCCATCGAGCGTGACGCTTTTTTCTCGACTGACGCGTGTCATCGTCTACGCACCGTGTTGCGCGATACCGGCACGCCCTCGCGATCCTGCACGACGCTATCGCAGCCTGCCGCAGCGCTGGGCATGGCAATCCCCCCAAAATGATCTCGGATCAAATCCACGCTTTCGCGCGCTTCGGACGATGTTGGACACGCTCCCTTTGCCAGGATCGTGTCAGAGGCCGCTTAAGCGAACGCTAACAGCGACTCTCAGCGGGGTCGGCCTTCTTTCGTTAGGATTCGCGACCGCATTCGCATGTGATGGTGAACGGTAAGTTTCCGGCCCCTACCACGCGCTGGTGCTCGAGCCGATGCCGCGGTTGCACGCAACAACGCGCTTTACCGATGTTTCAGTGCGCAGCGGCGGCTCAAATCAATTTTAGTCAAATCCGGATGGTTCGAAATTTGTGAAAAACCACTGTTGATTCGCGCCGAATACCGACAAAAAGCATTGGGCGCTACAAACCAGCATTTTAACTGTCGCTGATAGCATCGACCGCAATAGGCCGAACATCAGCCCAGACGAAAGCGAAGCATGCGATTTCTCTTGCGAATGGCATTTTGGCTCACCGTCATTCTGGCATTGCTGCCGAGCGCCGGATCGCAGCCGACGCCGAAAGTCAACGTGAGCGCCATCGAGGCCGTGTCGGCGGCGAAGGCCACCGTCACTGACGTGGGGTCATTCTGCGAGCGGCAGGCGGACGCTTGCAACGTCGGATCGCAGGCAGCGGTTGTGATCGGCAATCGCGCGCAAGCTGGAGCCAAGATGCTCTATGAATTCCTCAACGAGCACCTTGGCTCGCATGATGCGGAGACGGCGAACGGCGCGTCCGCCGTGCCGTTGCCTGTCGCACGGCCCTCGCAACACACGCTGTGGCCATCCGATTTGGTCCCCGCGTGGCGTTCCGCACCGTCGCGCAAGGAAGGTACGTAAGGCTCTCTCGGTTCAGTCCCCATTCAGAACTGGAGACGGCTGCGTGACGGGCCGAATTCGGCCCACCGGGAACCGATTGGCGATGCGCCGCCGGATCGATTTTTCGCCAGCCGTCATTCGCCCGCACTACCATCATCCCTATATATTCGCTATGCCCCAAGCCATGACTGCAGCCTCATCCGAGACGTTCCCAGCGACGCTGGAGGAAATCGTCGACAACTTTTCCTTGCTCGAGGAGTGGGACGACCGCTACCGTTACGTCATCGAGCTTGGCCGCGGCCTGCGTCCCCTTGCCGAGCGCGACCGTACACAGGCGAACAAAGTGCAGGGCTGCGCGAGCCAAGTGTGGCTCGCTACCAACGTGCATCCAAACGGTCAAGGCGGACCCATACTCACCTTCACCGGCGACAGCGATGCCCATATCGTGCGGGGGCTCATCGCCATCTTGTTCGCAATGTTTTCGGGGAAGCAGGCGGGCGAGATTCTTTCGACCGATGCGATCGCGGTATTCGAGCGGCTGGGCTTGCGTGAGCACCTCACCCCACAGCGATCGAACGGATTCCGCTCCATGGTCGAGCGCATCCGCGCGGACGCCCGCTCGGCACTGGCAAGGACGGCGTAAGGCGCCTCCGCGAAATATTGCGCCGGATCGGGTGGGCGCCGTGGAACCGGCTCGGCACTTGCCTGTCTACCTTGCGGTGGCCTCGATCGAACCCCCCAAGGAACGAAAGAGGCTGCTAGGCCCCGGCGACAACCTCCCCGGGGCCTTCCATTTTGCCGGTAAGGCATGCGAGCAAACGCTCAGAGATCACGCCGATGGCACGTCGGCGGCAGTTTGATCGCATCACCGCGCCGCGATCCCGCTTCATCAGCTATCTGCGGCGCCGCCGCTGCTGGCCCAGCCCCATTTGCTTGGCAAGACGTGAACGGGCGGCTGCATAGTTCGGCGCCACCATCGGATAGTCCGGAGCCAACCCCCATCGCTCGCGATATTGCTCCGGTGTCATGTTGTATTGCGTACGCAGGTGACGCTTGAGGGACTTGAATTTTTTCCCGTCCTCGAGGCAGACGATATATTCCGGCGTGATCGATTTCTTGACCGAGACCGCGGGTTTCGGTGGCTCGCCGCGGACATCGCCATGCCCGCGCAATACCCGGCTTAAGGCGGCGTGCACTTGATCGATCAATGCCGGGAGATCGGAAGCCGGGACCGAATTGTTGCTGACATAGGCGGAGACGATGGAGGCTGTCAGCTCGATGAAAGTCCCGCCTGAGGTATTGTTGCTCATTGAGTATCGTTTCCTGCCGCGATCTTCGGCTTGCGCAGCAGAAGCCGCAATTTCTGCGTATTCAATGTCGTTCTATTCTTGCGCCCTGAGAAAGGCAAGAAGTACTGCCGCTGTCGAGCAAAATAATGGGAGCGTGATTATTGGCGATCTTCTGACCGATAACAGAACAAACTTGTTCGAGAACTGACGTCACGCTCGACGTCTGCCGACCGGCAACAGGCGGCGGCACGCGGCGATCCTGCAAAATGCACAGGCCCGCAGGAGAAACCGCTTGCGTTCGAGGGGCGGCCGGAGGGCTACGAGTTGCTTTCGATATAGGCGCGCAGCTCGGCGATCGAGCCGAACTTGACCGTTCCGTGCGGCAATTTGGCCTCGATCGATCCGTCCGTATAGAGCGTGTAGGCCATACCGTCGACAACCCCGGACTTAAGGATTGCGGCTGCGCGCGGCTCGTCCAGCGTGACGGACTGTTGCGCGCGATCCTCGGCGCCTAGGCCGGCTTCTGCCTGGCGTTGATCCGCCTCGACCGGCGGCGACGCTTCATTTTCCGCACGTCTCGCGGGTCGGGTGTCCGCGGGCCACACCGCATCGAAATTCTCGCGCTGGGACGCGGAACGCGCCGGCTTCGAACGGAACAGGAAGTCGAGGCGCGATGCCTTGAGCGCCTCGACGGCCGAACCGCCCTCTTCCGACGCAGCCTTCGGTTCGGGTGACGCGCCCTCCACGGGGCGGGGTCGACGCGTCTGAAGATGAGCGACGCCAAGGGGAGAGAGCGGAACCTCTTCCTCGTCAGCAACGATCGAAGGCTCGGCTTGCTCCGCTCGCGAAGGCTGCGACCGCTCCGCTGCCGCCGCCGAAATGTCGAGCGCCTGAGGGGCCTGTGCCGCCTCCGACCTCGCGCGGGCGGGCGCGGGCTGAGCTGGACGGGTCGAGACCATGGGCACGGGAGCACCGGCGAGGTTGGCCGGGGCAGGGGCTGGCTGCGCGAGTTCGGGCGCCTCGGCACGGACCTGCGGTCGAACGACAAGCCTTGTGCGGATCGTCTCGCTCAAGCGACCAAGCTCGGCGACCACAGCCCCAAGCCCGATCAAGACCAACCCGCCGGTGAGCGCGCCGACGCCCGCGACGATCAGCGTGGTTCCCAGCGTGAACTCATTGATCGGAATGCCAAATCCAATCGCGGCGACACCCGCTGCGGCAACCGCAATGCCCAATAGCGATAAGATCACAGACATGTTTTACGCCCCGCCCGGCCCGCGCCATCTTCGGCAGCAGCCGTGGTTGCTATGGTTACGAAAGAATTTTGCCGCCGTTACGCGTCAACCGCAATAACTAATGTGGCGCCCCGGCGCGCAAATCCGGTCTTGATTAACATTGGGCAGGAGGCGAACTCGCGCCGAAGGTAGCGTATCGGTGCATAGCCAAGCCGCCGGGCGTCTGGCCGGCGGGTCCGTTGCCCCGGCGCCCGCTCCGGCCTAATGAGTTAGCGCGGAACCGAGGCTGGCGTGCACCCGTTACCCATAGAACCCCCCTCGCCTCGTCCGACCGTTTGATCATTTGAGGAGTAAGCCGATGTCTTTCACGTTGCCCGATCTTCCCTACCAGTATGACGCGCTTGCGCCCTACATGTCGCGCGAAACGCTGGAATATCACCACGACAAGCATCACCTCGCCTACGTCAACAACGCCAACAACCTCATCAAAGGCACCGAGTGGGAGGGAAAATCCCTCGAAGACGTCGTGAAGGGCTCATTCGGAAAGAACGCCGGCTTGTTCAATAATGCTGGCCAGCATTACAACCACTTGCATTTTTGGCAGTGGATGAAGCCGAACGGCGGCGGCGACAAGCTGCCTGGCAACCTTGAGAAAAAGATCAGCGCGGATCTCGGCTCGGTCGCGAAGATGAAGGAGGACTTTATCCAGGCGGGCGTGACGCAGTTCGGCTCGGGTTGGGCTTGGTTGGCCGTCAAGGACGGCAAGATCATCGTCACCAAAACGGCAAACGGCGAGAATCCGCTGGTGCATGGCGGCAAGCCGATCCTCGGCTGCGACGTGTGGGAGCACTCCTACTACATCGACTATCGCAATCGTCGGCCGGACTATCTCAAAGCCTTCGTCGATCATCTGGTGAACTGGGAACACGTCGCCAAGATGTACGACGCGGCAATGAAATAATTGCTCTGCTGTCATTTGGACTTATCGTCGGCGCCGCTCCGGTCGGCTCGGAGCGGCGCGAATCGCCCTTCCGATGATCGAAGGCTTTACGGCGCCTCCGCCGGCGAGGATGAGCCCCTGCGATCGAGGAATGACGCCACAATCGGCGGATAGTACCGTGCGCCGTGCAAGACCTGAGCCGAGCCGTGGCCATCGCAACGCCTGTTCCCGTGCTGTCGTCGCAAGACTTGACGATGGGCCGTATCGTCGATCGGCTTGCGATCGGGGTACTCGGCGCCGTCGCCATCGTGGCGCTCCTGACTTTCCGCGACTACGGCCTGAGCTGGGATGACTACGCGCATTCCGAATACGGCGATCTCCTGCTCCAATTCTACGCTTCGGGCTTCCACGACCAGCGCGCGTTGTCGTGGGTGAATCTCTACTACTACGGCGGCGGCTTCGATCTGCTCGCGGCCGTTGCCGCCAAGTTTCTGCCGTTCACGCTGTTCGAGACGCGCCGGCTGATCGGTGCGGCCGTCGGAATTCTCGGCCTGTTCGTCACGTGGCGGATCGGCCGGCGGGTCTGCGGGCCGCCGGCGGGGCTGGTCGCACTCATCCTGCTTGCGACCTGCCCGCTTTACTACGGCCATATGTTCATGAACCCGAAGGATTCTCCGTTCGCCGTGGCCATGGCGATTTTCCTGCTCGGCCTTGTGCGATGCTTGGAAGACTATCCGCGCGTGTCGATCGCAGGCGGCCTCCTGGCCGGCGCGGGCCTGGGTCTATCGTTCGGATCCCGCATCATGGGCGGCTTCGGAGCGATTGAGGCGCTCGCGGCGCTGCTCTTGATCTTCGTGCTCGAGTGTCGTGCGCTCGGCATTCGTTCCGCCGGCGCGCGGCTCGGGCATTTTATCTTGGCGCTGGTGCCGGTCTTGGCGCTCGCCTATGGGGTGATGGCACTGGTTTGGCCTTGGGCCGTGCGCGATCCGCTCAACCCGTTGCGTGCCGCCGAATACTTTTCGCATTTTTTCGAAAAGCCCTGGCAAGAGCTGTTCGATGGTCGCGTCATTTCTGTTCCGGACATGCCGCGTAGCTATGTGCCGACCTTGTTGGCGCTCACGTTACCCGTCATTTTCTCAGTCTTGGGATTGGCCGGCGCGACAGGGGCGCTCGTCGCTGCGTTCAGACGCAGCACTCCCGTCAACCGCCGTGCCGTCTTGCTCTTGGTTGCGCTGGCGGCACTCCTGCCGCTCGTGGTCACGGTCGCGCTACGGCCAGCGATGTACAACGGCGTCCGTCATTTCCTGTTCGTCCTGCCGCCGTTTGCGGTGCTCGGCGGTTTTGCCGGCATTTCTCTTATGCACGCGGCTGCGCGCAAATTCCGGTTTGCGCCCATTGCCGCGGCGGTTGTCCTCGTGATCGGCGCTGCCATGCCTGTCGCGGAGATGGTCCGCCTCCATCCCTACGAGTACACAGATTTCAACGGACTTTCCGGCGGCGTGGTGCGCGCCCGCGACCGCTACATGCTCGATTATTGGGGCCTCTCGCTCAAGCAGGCCTCGCAGGCGTTGTTGACGAAGCTTACGGACCGCCACGAGACAAAGCCCGTCGATCGCCGATGGAAGATTGCCGTCTGCGGCCCTCATCGCTCGCCGCAGGTCGAACTCGGTCCTGATTTCGAAACCACTTGGGATCCCGCAGGCGCCGATTTCGCGATGATGCTCGGAGAATTCTACTGCGCGAAGCTCGACGCGCCGCTGCTGGCCGAGATTGTACGCGATGGCGTCGTTTACGCTCGCGTCTACGATATTCGCGGACGCTCAATCCCGACCCTGCTGACCCTACCGGGAGTCTGATCATGCCGTCTGCCCCCGACGGCGCGGCAGACGACTCCGCTATCGGCTTTCCAAGCCCGCGCGTCGCTACGATGACCGATCACGTTGACGCCGTGAACGAAAGCACACTACGATCAAAGCGAGAAAGAAGAAGAGCACCGGGAGGATGATAAGATGCAGCCGTCGCGCTTGCTTTTCGCCTTAGCCCTGCTGCCATTTATCCACATGACCCCCTTGCAGGCCCAGGACGCCAGCGACCCCACCGTTCATGCGGTGACGTATGTTGATGTTGCACAGGCGAGCCAAGCGTCAGCGGTCAAAAGTTTGCGGCAGCTGGCCGCCGCCAGCCGCAACGAGCCAGGCGTGGTTCGCTATGAAGTGTTTCAGCGCGCCTCGCCGCCGAGCCAATTCGTCATCATCGAAAGCTGGAAGGACCAGAACAGCTACGACGCGCACGCGTCCTCAGCGCATATGAAGGCATTTCGACAGCAGATCGAGCCCCACCTGATCGCTCCGATCGATGAGCGACCTTATGTGGCGCTTGCGGTCGGCCCGAATAACGGCGCAGCGATCCCACGCGGTAGCGCTGTGGCGATCAGCCATGTCGACGTCATCCCCCCGAAAAAGGACGACAGCATCGCCGCGCTTAAGGCCCTGGCCGATCCGACCCGCAAGGACAAGGTAACCTGCGCTATGACGTCTATCAGCAGAAGGCCCGACCCAACCATTTCACCGTGATCGAGGTGTGGCAGAATCCAAGCGCTGCCACCGGCCACGAGACGGCCGCGCATACCAAGCAATTCCGCCAAGTGCTCGGGTCAGCGACCGGAGCGCTTTATGACCAGCGTTGGTACAAGGCGCTTTAATTCCAATAACAACGTCTGCGCAACGCTCGCCTGTCCATCATAAAGCCGCCCGCGGCTCGGAGGCCGCGGGCGGCTTTTACCTGCTGGATTGATATTAGTGGGTCTTCCAGCGCGCCCTCGCCTCGGCGCCCGACTGCTTGAGATGGACGTTCTGGTCCACGTGATCGACCCATGCAAGCGGAATGAAGTGATGCTCACCGCCGGCGTCGGGGTCGTCTTTCGTCAGCTTGACCTGATCTCGACCTTCCAGACCGTCCACGGTGCCGACGTGCACGCCGTCCGAACCGAGGACTTCCATGTGTTCCTTGATCGTGGTCGGTGCGACCATGTGCTCCTCCATCGCTGTCACTAATAACTCGCGGCGATGTCGCGCGGTTCCTCGCACAATCGTGGCGGTTCCGCCACTTCAGCCCGCCAGCGCCGCCAAAATCCGCGCCCAGCTGCGTGCGCCCTTGTGAAATGACGTCAGATCGAATTTCTCGTTCGGCGAATGCACGCGATCGTCATCGAGGGCGAAGCCGACCATGATCGTATCCATGCCCAGCACGCGCTTGAAGTCGCCGACGATAGGGATCGAGCCGCCCTCGCCGATCGCGAGCGCCTTTTTGCCCCACTCCGCGGCGAGCGCCGCGCGCGTCTTGGCGAGCGCCGGATTCTCGAAGGGAATTTCGGTTGCCGGCGCACCGGCAAAGCTTTTGAACTCGACCTTGGCATCAGCAGGAAGGCGCGCGCGCACGAAGGCATGGAAGGCGGCACGAATTTTTTGCGGGTCCTGTGCCCCTACGAGCCGGAACGATACCTTCGCCATGGCCTGGCCCGGAATCACAGTTTTCGCGCCTTCGCCGGTATAGCCCCCGATCATCCCGTTGATTTCGGCCGTCGGTCGCGTGGCGATCTGTTCGATCAACATGCGATCCCTCTCGCCCGCCGGCACTTTGAGGCCAACCTCGGCGAGAAAATTCTCAGGGGTGAGATCGAGGCCCTTGAGATCGGCCTTGATGTCGGGCGGCAGCTCCCTCACGCCTTCGTAAAATCCGGGGATGGTGACGCGCCCATCCTCGTCGTGCATGGCGGCCAGGATGCGAGCAAGCACCCGCAAGGGATTCTGGGCCGCACCGCCGAATAGGCCGGAATGGAGATCCCGGTCTGCGCAAGTAAGCCTCACCTCTTCGTAGACGAGTCCGCGCAGGGAAGTGGTCACCATCGGCGTCGTCGGGTCCCACATGCTGGTATCGCAGACCAGCGCGAGGTCGAGCTTGAACTCCTGGGCATTATCCTTGACGAAGCCGAACAGGTGGTTCGAACCGCATTCCTCCTCGCCCTCAATCATCATGGTGATGGGAAGCGGCAACTGGCCCGTGACGGCTTTGAACGCGCGACAAGCCTCCACGAAGGTCATCACCTGGCCTTTGTCGTCGCAGGCACCCCGCGCCACGATGATCTTGCGGCCGTCCGGCAGCGTCGCGATGCGCGGCGCAAACGGCGGCGCCTCCCAAAGGTCGAGCGGATCGACCGGCTGTACGTCGTAATGGCCATAGAAGAGAACGCGCGGGCCTTTGTCCCGGGGACCGCCCTTGCCCACCACGATCGGATGTCCTCCGGTCGGCCGAACGCTAGTCTGAAAGCCCATCCCCGACAGGTCCTTCGCCACGTGTTCGGCAGCGGACTGACACTGGTCCTTGTAGGCGGGGTCCGTCGAAATGGACTGGATACGCAGGAATTCGAATAACCGATCGAGACTGTGATCGAGATCGGCGTCGATTTTCTCCAAAACCGCGGGAAGCGCTTGCGCGGGGGTCATGTCATTGATGCCTTGCTGGTCTGGTTTCGCTGATGGGAGCGGCGATCGAGTTTGCCGAATGCCGGCGTGTGGCAGGAACGGGAAAACCCGCTACCGTCGCAAAATGCCGCCCATGGTGCCGCGCACGATCGCCCGGCCGACCGAGCCGCCCATCTTGCCGCCGATCGACTTGCCGATGTCGGCGGCAATCTGCCCAGCCACGCGGTTGCTGACCGAGCGCGAAACCTCGCGCGCGATGACCTGCCCGGTCGAAAGCCGCGTTCCGCGTGGACGATTGGTTCCGAATATGCTCCCGAGCACGTTCCCCACACCGCTCAGCACCGCGCCAAGCCCCCCGGAGGACTGGGCTTGGCCCTCCCCGCCTGGCGAATGCGGCGCGCCAATCGGACCGCCTGCAGCGCCGGATTGTAACCGCTTCTGCAGAATCTCATACGCCGATTCTGAATCGATCGTCTGGTCGTACTTACCCTTGACCGGGCTGTTGGCGATCAGCGCGTTGCGTTCGTCCGGCGTAATCGGCCCAAGCCGCGCAGACGGTGGACGGACCATGCAGCGTTCCACCATTGAGGGGGTGCCATTCCCCTCCAGGAACGAGACCAGCGCCTCACCTTTGCCGAGCTCCATGATCACTTTGGCAGTGTCGAGCTTGGGATTCGGCCGAAACGTCTCCGCCGCCGCTTTTACCGCCTTCTGGTCGCGGGGAGTGAAGGCCCGCAGCGCGTGCTGCACGCGATTGCCGAGCTGCGTGAGCACCTTATCCGGCACGTCGAGCGGGTTCTGAGTTACGAAATAGACACCCACCCCTTTGGAGCGGATCAGACGGACCACCTGCTCGATCTTGTCCAGGAGCGCCTTCGGAGCATCGGTGAACAAAAGGTGTGCTTCGTCGAAGAAGAAACAGAGTTTGGGCTTGGGCTGATCGCCGACCTCGGGCAGTTCTTCGAACAGCTCGGAAAGCAGCCACAACAGAAACGTTGCGTAGAGCCGCGGATTGGCCATCAACTTATCGGCCGCCAGAATGTTGATGACCCCGCGGCCATCGCGATCGGTCCGAATGAAATCCTTGAGCCTCAGCGCCGGCTCGCCGAAGAATTTGCTTCCGCCCTGGTTCTCCAGGACCAGCAGCTGACGCTGTATCGTTCCGATCGTCGGCTTCGACACATTGCCGTACTGGACCGTAAGGTCGGCCGCGTGTTCCGAGATATACGCCAGCATGGCGCGGAGATCCTTAAGGTCGAGGATCGGGAGTCCCTGCTCGTCGGCCACCCGGAAGCAAACGTTGAGCACCCCCTCCTGGACGTCATTGAGGTCCATGAGCCGCGACAACAACAAAGGTCCTATTTCGGAAATGGTGGCGCGCACGGGGTGTCCCTGCTCCCCGAACAAATCCCAGAACACCACCGGGAACTGGTCTGGCTCATAGTCGAAACCCAAGCTCTTGGCCCTAGCGACCAAGGCTTCCTTGGCTTCGCCCACCTCGGCAACGCCGGAGAGATCGCCCTTGATGTCGGCCGCAAAAACCGAAACGCCCGCGCGGGAAAGGCCCTCCGCCAAGACCTGCAAAGTCACAGTCTTCCCGGTCCCCGTGGCGCCCGTAACGAGCCCATGGCGATTGGCAAAGGCAAGCGTCAAAACTTCGGGCTTGAAACTCTTGCCGACGAAGATCGTGCCGTCCCTATCGAGGTCTGCCATGACAGCATTCCTTCCAGATTGGTGATCGCCATTGTCGCCCTCCCGGTTGCGCGGTCAACCGCCGCAACTGCGACACAAATAGGCTTGTGCCTGCGGGTACGGGAGCGAGCGTCACAAAACTCGTGTCATGCTCTCGCTTGACCGCAACCAGCGGGTAAAAATGCTCTGGCGAGCGCAGTGCATAGACGCAAAACCTGTATACGCAATTCCCCTGATGCACGAATGTCACAACGCTTGCTCGGTTTTGGCTTGCACGCTTGTGTTCTAAACTTTTGCGAGACTAATATACGGACAACCTGCCGAGAGTGCGGGGCTGGTGAGGGGTTACATGGACGGTCTCATCGGACGTCTCGACGCCGGCGTCGGCGTCGACCGCACGGCCGCGGAAAAGGCCGTTGGCACCATTCCGCAGTCGGCGAGATCGTGGGGCGATCCCCGGTCTTGGTCAGTTCGTCAGATGTTTGATCCCGGCGGCTGGCCAGGAGCGAGGAGAATTTGATGTCCTACTCGATCAGCGCCATCGATGATATCGACGCGGACGAGGCCAAGGCGCTCAAATCCGTCGGAATCAGGACAACAGAAAAGTTGCTTGAGGTGGCGAAGAATCCAAAGGGGCGCAAGTTCCTCGCGACCAAAACGGACGTCGATGAGAAGCGGCTCCTGCGCTGGGCCAATATCGCCGACAAGTTGCGCATCAAGGGCATGGGCAAGGAATATGCCGGGCTCCTATGCGAGGTCGGCGTCGACACCGTCAAAGAACTGCGATATCGCAACCCGGCGAGACTCGCCAAATCCATGGCCGAGGCCAATAAAAAGCGAAGGCTGGTTCGCTTTCTCCCATCCGAAAAGCTCGTGACTCGCTGGGTCGAGCACGCCAAGCGACTTCCGCAGAAAATCACGTATCGATAGAGCTACGTCTGGGCGCTTGACACCCCTCATGGGGCCGGCGCAAAGCGACGATCATGACGCTGGTACGGCCAGTTAGCGGTGGCGCCCGCGAGCCCACAACATCGCCGGACTGGCTCGCGCGCTTGCTCGCGCTCGGCCGGCCAATCGTCATGGGCGTGCTCAATGTCACCCCAGACTCCTTCTCCGACGGGGGACGTTTTCTTGATCCTGCTGGCGCCCTCGAGCAGGCGAAACGAATGGTGGCGGAGGGTGCCGATATTTTGGATATCGGTGCCGAGTCGACCCGCCCTTACGGCGGCGCGGTGGCGGTGCCGAGCGCCGAGGAGCTCCGGCGCCTCGCCCCGATCGTGCCCGCGGCTGCCGCGCTCGGCGTTCCGGTCTCCATCGACACCATGAAGGCCACAGTGGCGGCATGGGCACTTGGGGTCGGAGCGGCGATGGTCAATGACGTATGGGGCCTGCAGCGCGATGGCGAGCTTGCGCGGGTCGTCGCCAACCACGGCGTCCCCGTGATCATCATGCATAACCGGGAGGCCGCCGACCCATCGATCGACATCATGGCGGATATCTCCGCGTTCTTTTCTCGTTCGCTCGAGATTGCTACACAGGCCGGTATTGCGCGGCAGAGCATTGTGCTCGATCCCGGCATCGGCTTCGGCAAAACGGCAGAGCAAAGCCTCACCGCCATCGCACGCATCGGCGATCTCAAATCGTTCGGGCATCCCCTTCTCGTCGGCGCTTCGCGCAAGCGCTTCATCGACAAGGTTTCGCCCGCCCCGCCCGACCAGCGGCTGGGCGGATCGATCGCCGCCCATGTCCTCGCGGTTTTAGGTGGGGCGGCGATCATCCGCACCCATGACGTCGCCGAGACCGTGCAAGCACTGCGCGTGGTCGGCGCGATCCGGAGCGCCCGATGACCGATACCGTATTCGTGACCGGCCTTTCCGTGCACGCCTATCACGGCGTGATGGAGCACGAGGGCACGGTCGGGCAGACTTTCAGGCTCGACATTGTGCTCGACGTCGATCTGAGCGAGGCGTCGCGCTCCGACAAGCTCGCGCACACGGTGGGCTACGACCAAATCGTCAATGTCGCGAGCCTCGCCTTCTGCACGCGCCGCCACCGATTGGTGGAAGCCGCCGCCGGCGCGGTCGCCGAAGCCGTGCTGGGTCGCTTCCCGCAAGTCTCGCGCGTGCAGGTCACCGTGCACAAGCCGCACGCGCCCATCGCCGCGGCCTTTGCCGACGTCGGCGTCACCATCGTGCGCGGCCGCGAAGACCGTGACTGAAGCCTTCGTTGCCTTCGGCGGCAATGTCGGTGACGTACGCGCCACGATCGATCGTGCCATCGCGACCTTCTGCGAAGGCGAAGACGTGCGCCTGCTCGCACGCTCCTCGGACTACCGAACGCAGCCTTGGGGCCTCGAGGATCAACCGGCATTCGTCAACGTGTGCATCGCTATCGAGACGAACCTCGCCGCACGCGCGCTTTTAGATCGTGCACAGCGTGTGGAGCGCGCGCTAGGGCGCAACCGTAGCAAGGAACGCCGCTGGGGCCCCCGGCCGATCGATATCGACCTCGTCGCCTATGACGATCTCGCCTTGGACGAGCCCGACCTCACGCTACCGCATCCGCGGCTGTTCGAGCGCGCGTTCATGTTGGTTCCGCTCGCGGAGATCGCGCCGGGGCGGGTGATTGCTGGCCGGCCAATACGCGATGCGCTGGCGCAACTCGATGCGAGCGGGGTCGAGAAGCTGCCGGCGCGCCCATGATCGCCCCGCCGAGCTGGAGTTGGCCCGCCGCCTGCAGCGTGGCATTTTGAAACCATGCCGGACGCCGACGAACTCCCGCTCGCCGCCGAGTTTCCCCCGGCCACGGCAGAGCAATGGCGCAAGCTGGTAGAGCACGTGCTCAAGGGCGGGCCGTTCGACAGCCGGCTGGTGGCCAAGACCTATGATAGGTTGGCGATCGAGCCGCTCTATGGTCGAAGGGCGCAGGCGCAGCCTGTTGCGGGCCGTATGCCCGGCGCGCCGTGGTCGGTCATGCAGCGCGTCGGCCATCCCGATCCGGCTGCGGCCAACACCGAGGCGCTGGATGATCTCGAAAACGGGGCGAGCGGGCTCTCCATCATCTTCGCGGGAACGATCGGCGCCTATGGCTATGGGCTTCCGGCGAGCGAAGCGGCGATCGCGCGTACGCTCGAGGGCATTCACCTCGACGCCGGCATCGCGCTCGACCTCGACGGTGGCGCGCAGGCGCAGGACGCGGGACGCCTGCTCGCAGCACTGGTCAGACGTCGCGGGCTTTCTCCCGCAGCGACCAATATCCGTTTCGGCTTCGACCCGATCGGTGCCGCCGCGACGGCCGGCGCAAAAGCGCTACGGATCAGCGACCTTGCAGCAACGCTAGGGGTGGCCATTTCCGATCTGGCCGCGCAAGGCTTTCGCGGGCCGTTTGTGCCGGCGGATGGCCGGGTGATCCATAGTGCCGGCGGCTCGGAAGCACAGGAGTTGGCTTACGTGTTGGCGGTCGCCGTTGAATACCTGCGCGCGCTCGAAGCGCGCAGTATCGCGCTCGATGCCGCACGCGGCATGATCTATTTCCGCCTCGCCGCCGATGCCGACCAGTTCCTGACCATCGCCAAGTTTCGTGCGCTGCGGATGTTGTGGGCGCGCGTCGAACAGGCTTGCAAGCTTGCGCCCGCACCGCCCTTCGTCGCGGCCGAGACCGCTTGGCGGATGATGACCAAGCGCGATCCTTACGTGAACATGCTGCGCGCGACCATCGCGGTCGTCGCGGCCGGACTGGGCGGCGCCGATGCCATCACCGTGCTGCCTTTCACCATGGCGCTCGGCCTGCCCGATCGCTTCGCGCGAAGAATTGCGCGCAACACCCAGCTCGTGCTGCTCGAAGAATCGAATCTCGCGAAGGTAGCAGATCCGGCCGCCGGCGCCGGCGCCCTCGAGCACATGACGGAGCAGCTCTGCCGTGCGGCCTGGAGCCAGTTTCAGGAGATCGAGCGGGCCGGCGGCGCGTGGGCCGCGGTTGAACAAGGCATGATCCAAACCAAAGTTGCCGCGGTTCGCGGCGAGCGTCAGACTGCCGTGGCCCGGCGCAAGGATGCGATCACCGGCACGAGCGATTTTCCCGATCTCGCCGAAGCGCCGGTGCCGGTACTCGACGTGCCGCCGCGCGCGCCGCCGCCACCATCCGCGTCTGCCTTCGAACCCCTGCCGCGCATTCGGCTCGCCGAGCCATTCGAACAGCTGCGCGACGCCTCCGATCAAATGCTCGCGCGCACCGGGGCGCGGCCAAAAATCTTCCTCGCCAATCTCGGCACGCCCGCCGATTTCACTCCGCGCGCGACTTTTGCCAAGAATCTCTTCGCAGCCGGCGGCATCGAAGCGGCGGAGGGCTTCGTCACCAGCGACGAGATGATCACCGCATTCAAAGCCTCGGGTGCCAAGCTGGCATGCCTGTGCTCGTCCGACGCCGTCTACACGCGCCAAGCGACCGCGGCCGCGCAGGCCCTGCGACGCGCCGGCGCCGGCGCCTCGGTTTGGCTCGTCGGCCGACCCGGCGCGCTGGAGACGGAGCTGACGCAAGCCGGCGTTTCCGCCTTTGTCTTCGCGGGCTGTGACGTGCTGGCCGCGCTGCGAACAGCCTACGCTCTCATTGCCGATCGATGATCAAACCTTGTCGCGCGGGAACCGTGGAGATGCGGTCGGAGGGCTGGCGAGGTTTGGCGCGGGACGATATATGCTTGGTGCCGCGCTGATATCGACCGCAGCATCCGCGTGTCCGTTAAGTGTCGGCTGCCGCGCGAGCTAAGGCCATAGAGGCTCGAACGATAGCATCATGACCCGCATTCCGAATTTCGCGAGCATCGATTTCGCAGCCGCGACCGCGAAACCGCCACTGGCCGCTGCCGCGTGGCTCACGCCGGAAGGAATCGCGGTGAAGCCGGTCTATGGGCCCGAGGACGTAAAGGGTTTGGACTTCCTCGATACCTTCCCCGGCATGCCGCCTTATCTGCGCGGACCCTATCCGACCATGTACGTCACGCAGCCGTGGACCATCCGGCAATATGCCGGTTTCTCCACGGCCGAGGACTCGAATGCCTTCTACCGCCGCAATCTCGCGGCCGGGCAGAAGGGGCTTTCGATCGCCTTCGATCTCGCCACTCACCGCGGCTACGACAGCGACCATCCCCGCGTCGCCGGCGATGTCGGCATGGCGGGCGTGGCCATCGATTCCATCTACGACATGCGCACCCTGTTCGCCGGCATCCCGCTCGATCAGATGTCGGTGTCGATGACCATGAACGGCGCCGTGCTGCCGGTGCTCGCGCTCTATATCGTGGCCGCCGAGGAGCAGGGCGTGAAGCCGCATCAGCTCTCGGGGACGATCCAGAACGACATCCTCAAGGAATTCATGGTGCGCAACACCTACATCTACCCGCCCGAGCCGTCGTTGCGCATCATCTCCGACATTTTCGCCTTCACCGCGGCGCATATGCCCAAATTCAACTCGATCTCGGTTTCCGGCTATCACATGCAGGAAGCAGGCGCGACGCAGGATCTCGAGCTCGCCTATACGCTGGCCGACGGCGTCGAATATGTGCGCGCGGGGCTGCGGGCGGGGCTCGATATCGATCAATTCGCTCCCCGCATTTCATTCTTCTGGGCCATCGGCATGAACTTCTTCATGGAGGTGGCGAAGCTGCGCGCGGCGCGTCTGCTGTGGGCGAAGCTGATGCAGCAGTTCGAGCCGAAGGATGCGCGCTCGCTGTCGCTGCGCACCCACTGCCAGACCTCCGGGTGGTCGCTTGCCGCACAAGATGTTTTCAATAACGTGGTACGGACCGCGATCGAAGCCATGGCGGCGACGCAGGGTCACACCCAATCGCTGCATACCAACGCGCTCGACGAAGCGCTCGCGCTGCCCACCGATTTTTCCGCGCGCATCGCCCGCAACACGCAGATCCTGCTGCAGCAGGAGAGCGGCACAACGCGCGTCATCGATCCGTGGGGCGGCTCGTTCTACGTCGAGCGGCTTACCTACGAACTCGCCAAAGCCGCCTGGGGTCACATCCGCGAGGTCGAGGAGATGGGGGGCATGGCTAAGGCGATCGAAGCCGGATTGCCGAAGCTCCGCATCGAAGAGGCCGCGGCCAAGACGCAGGCACGGATCGATGCGGGAGAGCAAGCCGTCATCGGCGTGAACAAATACCGGCCCGAGCAGGAAGCCCCGGTCCAGCTGCTCAAGGTGGATAACGCCGCGGTGCGGCAATCTCAGATCGAAAAGCTTTCGCGTCTTAGGGGCGAACGCGACCCGCAGGCGGTCGAGGACGCATTGGCGGCCCTCACGCGCACCGCCGCAGGCGGCAACGGCAACCTGCTCGCGCTCGCTATCGACGCCGCGCGCGCCAAAGCGACTGTGGGCGAAATCTCATCGGCGTTGGAGCGGGTTTTGGGCAGGCATCGCGCGGAGATCAAGGCGATCACCGGCGTCTACAAGCGGGAGGCCGGCGCCATGTCGGAAGCGGTTGCGCGGGTGCAGAAACTCGTCAGCGAATTCGAGGCGAATGAAGGCCGCCGACCCCGCATTCTGGTCGCCAAGATCGGCCAGGACGGCCACGATCGTGGGCAAAAGGTGATTGCGACCGCCTTCGCCGATCTCGGCTTCGACGTCGACATCGGTCCGCTGTTCGCCACGCCGGCCGAGGCCGCACGCCAAGCCGTCGAGAACGACGTTCACGTGCTCGGCGTATCCTCGCTCGCGGCGGCGCATCTCACCCTCGTTCCAGAACTCAAGGCCGCGCTCGTTAAAGAGGGCCGCGACGACATCATGATCGTCGTTGGCGGCGTGGTGCCGCCGCAGGACTACGACGAGCTCAAGCGCGCCGGGGCTGAGGCGATCTTCCCGCCGGGGACCGTGATCGCCGAGGCGGCCGAGGCCTTGCTTCACAAGCTCAATCAGCGGCTGGGACACGGGCAGCAAGCAGCCGAATGATCTCGCCCGGCCTCGCGCTAATGCCTCGCTCGCGAAGGTCGCCGTTCAGCGCGCGCCACTTCCCGTGGAGGCCTGCTTTGCGTCGCGCTTGTCCAAAATCGCACGCACATGCCGTATGACATGGTCGGCGACGATGGCGTGCGCCTCCGCGGTCGGGTGGATGGCGCCACTGTAAAGCGCCGCATAGGCCGGCTGCAAAATGTCAAACAGGGAGGTGCTCTCCCGGTGCGTGTTGGCCGCCAGGAAAGCATCGTTGGGCGTACGGAAGAGACGCCATTGGCGGGCGTAGGGCAGCGTCGCCGCCGGCGAATAGGGCTTGAAGGCGTCGCCATTCCTCGATTTGCGCGGCATGCCCATGGCGATGTCATCGGCGAGCCCGCGCCTGGGATCGCGGGCACAAAGGCCGCGCTTGCTGAATTCCGGAATGTGATCGGTCACGAGCATGAAGCCGGTGCCGGAACCGGTCGCGAGATTGCCGGGGCAACCCGAGCGCGCCTTCCCGGAGATGCATTCGAGCCGAGCGAGAAAATCATGCAGAAAGTCCGCCGTCTCTTGCAGGCGGTGCCGATCGATCCGCAAACCCGGATGCACGTCCATGCCTAGCGTCGGCTGCGCGCCGCAGAGTGTTCCGACTTCGTCGTATTGGATCGGCTCATAGGAGGACTGCACGACCCGCGAAGGCGCGACGCCGAATCCGTCACGCAACGCGTCTTTGACTGCTTGCATGCGCTCGTCGAGCATCTCGAGATAGGCGCGTGAGACTTGCGGCCCGAAGCGGGTCGAACCGCCGGCCAAGCCGGCGATGGGCGCAAGATCGCCGAGATGCTCGGTCAACGCATAAACCGCGAGCGCGCCGAAGGCCACGTCGTTTCCGCCGATCGACATCAGCACGAGGTCGATCGGGCGCTTGCGCGATTGCGGCGGGCACCAGGTCTTGGCGATCGTTTGCGGCCAAATCCGCGTGCTGCCATGCGCGTAGGTCGGCAGCGTATAGCTCGCGCGCTGCGAAGGCGCGGTGCGGCAGATGAGATCGCTCAGCTGGTCAAATTGCGCGCGAATCTTGCGGCGCCAGGTGAAGCTTGCGAACGTCACCGAGCGGTGGCGGTTCTCGAGTGCAAGCTCAATGGCGACACGAAACGGATAGCCGTATTGCGATCGGTGGCAGTCGCGGCTCAGCCAACGTGCGGACGCTTTCTCGAACGCGGCGGTGAATTGCGGCGAACCGAGCCCGTAAAAACGCTCCGCAGCTTCGTCCTCCATGAATCGCCGCGGCAGCACCCTCGGATTGTAATCGGTGGAGGCAAGCCCGTAGCTCGGTGCACGCTTTGCCGGCATTCTCGAGACGAGACCGGCGCGCAATAAGGCCGGCTCGTACACCATCTCTCGCCCGGCGCTGAATTGCACCGGCCGGTCCGGATTGCTTTCACCCGAGGCGAAGGAATCGCCGAGCGCGACGATGAAGAGGTCCTCAACCACCACCTCCGGTTCGACGAGCTCGCGGCCGTCCGGCAACTGGACCGTCACCGAGATTCCGGAATTGGCGCGATCAAGCGCGTAAGGCACCCGCGCGATCGTGAGCTTGTCCGCGCAAGCGATGCGCTTGCTCTCGGTTCTGCCTCCGGCTTTGCGCGCCTGCCAGCTCCAAACGCACTCGCCGTTCACGCCTGCAATCTGTTCGGGCGCGATACGGATGGTGACCGTATGCGCTTGCGGCAGGACGTAATCTTCTGTCGCCGTGCCCCAAGAGTATCTGCGCTCACACCGCGGCGAATAGCGGCGGGGACGCCCGTTGCTCTCATAGCAGGTCTCGCCCACGGTCTGCGCCGCCCAGCCGAGGCGGCTTTGCTGATAGCGCTTGCCCGCCGTCGCGGCGCAGCGGTCGGGCGTCGAGGCATCCTTGCAGTCCGGATCGTTGAGCGCGCGTTCGGTCCGCCAGATGATGTCCGCCGGCAGCGCAGCCGACGGATCGCCGCGCACGGCGTTGAATGCTGCCTCGTGCAGGGCGAAAGACTGGGTCGGCTTGAAGAACCGGAACGGGTTTTCGACGTCCCAGATGAGATCGGCGGCCCAACTCGAATTAGCGGCAAGGCTGACGAATAGAAATAAGGCCCAAGCGGTCGCGCGCGCGGCTCGACGCATGCATCCCTCCCGGCCCCCATCCGCGGGCCATAATAGTGCCTCCTCGGGGCCAGTGGCGAGCCAAGTCACTCGTCATTAACCAGTTGCGGATGATCCCCGTTTGGCGTCGAATTATCCCATTGAAATTTCTGCGGAACGGGGCTCGGGTCGCGGCTGGCGGAAGGCTTGCGAGCGCCTCCCGCGGGCGTGTGTCTAGGGCAAATTGATGTCTTTGGGTCGTCGGCCCGCCATTCCCGATCTTGCTCATCTGGCGCGCGGTATTCGCGCGCGCGAGCGTGCCGTCATTGCCCGCGCCATCACACTCATTGAGAGCCGCCGCAGCGACCATCAGAAGGCGGCGCGCCGCCTAGTGCAGGAGCTTCTGCCGTTAACCGGAAAGGCGATCCGGGTCGGCATCACCGGCGCGCCGGGGGTGGGCAAGTCGACCACCATCGATGCGCTCGGCAGCTTCCTCACCGACAAGGGCTACAAGGTCGCCGTCCTCGCCGTCGATCCCTCCTCCGCGCGCAGCGGAGGCTCGATCCTGGCCGACAAGACTCGAATGCCGCGGCTTGCCAGCGATGCCAATGCCTTCGTGCGCCCCTCCCCCTCGTCCGGCACCCTGGGCGGCGTCGCGGCCAAGACGCGCGAGTCGATGCTGATCTGCGAGGCGGCGGGCTACGACGTGGTGATGGTCGAGACCATCGGCACAGGTCAGTCGGAAACCATGGTCGCCGACATGACCGACTTTTTCCTGGTGCTGATGCTGCCCGGCGCCGGCGACGAATTGCAGGGCCTCAAAAAAGGCGTCATCGAAATCGCCGACATGCTGGCGATCAACAAGACCGACGGCGACAACGTCAAGCGCGCCAAGGCAGCCGCGGCGGAGTACCGCGCGGCGCTGCACATCCTCAACCCGCGTTCGCTGAACTGGTCGCCGCCGGTCGTTACCTATTCAGCGCTGACTGAAGTCGGGATTGCCCAGTTGTGGGACGTTATCCTCGACCATCGCGAGCGCATGAGCAAAGCCGGAGAGCTCGATACGCGCCGCCGCGAGCAGCAGGTAAAATGGATGTGGGCGATGCTCGAAGACCGCGTGCGAGAGCGCCTCAAATCCGACCCGGCGCTCAGAGCTAAGCTTCCCCGCATCGAGGGCGCGGTCGCGGCGGGACGGATGTCGCCGGCAACGGCGGTCGACGAAATTGCCGCCGCGTTGGGCGTTTAGTCGGGCAATTCTCCAGCATCGCCCCATTCATGCCCAACTGCGCTACGATGCAGCATCCCGGCGCGCCGCTTATCATGCGCAAACGTTTGCGTTAGTTCGCACAAGTCGAATGACCGCTACCATCCTCATCACCGGCTTCGGGCCGTTTCCCGGAGCTCCGTTCAATCCCAGCGAGCCGTTGGCCCTCGAGCTGGCGCGCGGGCGCCACCCCGCCGCTTCGGGCGTTCGTCGCGTGGGGCACGTTTTTCGCGTGACCTATGAGGCAGTCGATCAGGAGCTGCCGGCGCTGATCGCACGCGAAAAGCCGGCGGTGCTGGTCATGTTCGGCTTGGCGGCGCGCACCAAACATGTGCGAATCGAGACACGCGCGCGCAACGTGCTCAGGCGCACCGACGCCGCCGGCCAAATCCCGCTCGGTGCCAGCATCGCTCCGGGAGCGCCGATGGCGCTGTCGCTGCCAGCGCCGACGCAGCGGTTGCTCATGGCTGCGCTGGCGACCGGCATCCCGGCCGCGCTATCCCACGACGCCGGCCACTACGTTTGCAACTATTTGTGCTGGCGCGCCGCCGAAGCCGCCCGTGCCGGCGTGCTGCGGCTAGCGGCATTCATCCATGTCCCGGGAGTGCGCCGGGCGCAGGGCCAACGACGCGGTCCGGGATTGACGCTCGATGACCTCACGCGGGCCGGTGAGGCCATTGTGCGGACCGCACTCGCCGCCGCGCGCTGATCGATCAGGTCGCCGCCAATGGAGCTCTCCTACTGACTTTTAATGTGCCCCTATGCCGCATGGCCGTTGCGCGTGGGCGGTGACACACGCCATATTTTGGCCGGCAAAGCCGATGTCATTCCAATCCATGCACCCCGCCATTCGAAAAGTGCTCGTCGGATTTCTCATCCTCTTTCTGCTCCCTCTCGCAGTCCACGCGGCGATCTATGCTGGCAAGGATCGCCCTGCCAGCTTCCGCGACGCTGATTGGTCGAGCGTCGGCATGTTGCCACCGGCGGATGCCGATCGTGACGCACGATTGCTCGTCTTCACCGGCCGCACCGGTCGTTGGAAGGGCATTTTCGCCGTCCACAGCTGGGTCGTGTTCAAGCCTGAAAACGCCGCCAGCTGGAGCCGTTACGACGTGGTGGGATGGGGTCAGCCGGTGCGCACCAACGCCTGGGCGTCGGACGGACGTTGGTTCGGCGATGCGCCGCGCGTGCTTGTCGATGTGCGGGGGCCTACGGCGGCGGTGCTTATTCCCAAGGTCAAAGCAGCGATCGCAGCCTACAGTTACAATCACTCCGGCGACTATCGCATCTGGCCCGGACCGAACAGCAACACCTTTACCGCCAGCGTGCTCCGTGCCGTGCCCGAGCTTACGACCGCGCTGCCGTCGAACGCCGTCGGCAAGGATTTCCGCGCCCATCCCTATGTGGGCATCACCGATAGCGGTACAGGTATCGAAGCTTCGTTGTGGGGCCTTCTGGGCTTGAAGGTTGGTTGGGTCGAGGGTGTCGAGGTGAACGTTCTCGGCCTAGTCGCAGGCCTCGATCTCCGCCATCCCGCCGTGAAGCTTCCCGGCTTCGGCCGTATCGGCGTCGATGACGGAAGCGCGATTGCAGCGCCGGCGCGGGCGAACTGAGCGCGCTTTCCTCACGCGGTTTTGTCTGGCAGCGGCGCGGGTCAGGATGACGCGGGCAACCGGTTGTGCGAATCTGCGCTGCAAACAAGGGTGACGCATGCGCGATACCTGGCCGCGGCTCGAGCAGATTGCGTTTCCGGCGATCCGCCGGGGTAGGCTCGACACGCTCCAAGTCAATGTCGGCTATCGCTGCAACCAGTCGTGTGTGCACTGTCATGTCAACGCCGGGCCGAACCGCAAAGAAGAGATGTCGAGCGAGGTGGTCGAGGTTGTGCTTGATTTCCTTGCCAGGAAACGCGTGCCGGTCCTCGACATCACCGGCGGCGCCCCGGAGCTCAACCCGCATTTTCGCAGGCTTGTATGCGCAGCGCGCGGCATGGGCGTGCGGGTCATGGATCGCTGCAATCTCACCATTCTGGAAGTCGCCGGACAGGAGGATCTCGCCCAGTTCCTTGCCGCGGAGCAGGTGGAGATTATCGGTTCACTGCCCTGCTATCTCGAAGACAACGTCGACCGCCAGCGCGGCAAAGGCGTATTCGAAGCGTCGATCCGCGGCCTGAAGAAACTTAACGGAGTTGGGTATGGGCGAGCCGAGACCGGCCTCGTGCTCAACCTCGTCTACAATCCTCAA
>Ga0306924_10000575_pt1 | contig 30996 bp, 29 predicted proteins | sample sta12Can44000111_FD_203756 | JGI IMG/M metagenome (GOLD analysis project Ga0306924, IMG submission 203756) | Lab enrichment of tropical soil microbial communities from Luquillo Experimental Forest, Puerto Rico - statanox.12C.anox.44.000.111 (v2)... | ecosystem: Environmental > Terrestrial >... | reverse complement strand
ATCCCATAGAAAAATGCTCACCTGTAGCGGAGCTACTTCTTCTCGACGTTCCAGAGAAAGGCGACGGGCGAGATCAGGATGCCGGAGATGTTGGAGCGATAGGCGGTCGGAATGACGAACTGCGCGGTCGGGATGAACGGGACCGTCTCCCAGGCGTGCTTCTGCATCTCGTCGCTGAGCTTCTTCTGGCTTGCCGCATCGGGAGCATCGAACCAGGCGTCGCGCAGTTTCTCCATCTCGGGGTCTTTCGGCCAGCCGAACCACGACTGATCGCCGGCCCCGCGCAGGGGATAGTTGATGGCGGCATTGGCCATGTCGGGGCCCACCAGCCAGGTATGGAAGAGGTTCCAGCCGCCCTTGTCGATCGGCTCCTTGACCGCGCGACGGTTGATCAAGGTGCCCCAGTCGTTGGCGGCGAGCTCGACATTGACGCCGGCCGAGCGCAACAGCTCGGTGGTCACCAGCCCCTGGCTGTGCACGATCGGCTGATCGGTGGCGGAAAGAATGACAATCTTCTCGCCCTTGTAGCCGGCCTCCTTTATCAGCTCTTTGGCCTTGGCCATGTCGCGCTTGCCGGTCAGCACCTCCGACCCGACACTGCTTTCGGCCGGCGAGCCGCAGGTGAAGAACGACGGGCACGGCTTGCCCTGCTTGTCGCTGCCGGCAATCGCCAGCGCATAGTCGTGCTGGTTGACGATATGGAGCAGCGCCTGGCGCATCTTCGGATTGTCGAAGGGGGGATGCAGCTGGTTGAAGCGCAGGATGCCCATGGAGCCCAGCGGGTCGGTGTTCTCGATCTTGATGTCCTTGTTCTTGGCCAGCAGCGGCACCAGGTCGGGCGGCACCATCTGCCACCAGTCGACCTCGCCGGCATTGAGGGCGGCGGCGGCGGTGGCGGAGTCCGGGATGTAGAGCCATTCGACGCGATCGACCTTGACGATCTTGCCGCCCGATGCCCATGAGGGCGGGTCCTTGCGCGGCACGTAGTCGGTGTTCTTGACGAACACCACCTTGTTGCCGGGCACCCACTCTTCTTTCACCAGCTTGAACGGTCCGGAACCGATTGACTCGGTGATCTGCGTGAAAGCATCGGTCCTGGCGACGCGCTCCGGCATGATGAATGGCACGTTCGAGGAGGGCTTCGCCAGCGCATCCAGCGTCAGCGCAAACGGCTTCTTCAGCTTGAGCGTGAAGGTCTTGTCGTCGACCGCGTTCCATGCAGCGGTCAGCTCGGCGAGCTTCTGGCCGACGGCGTCGCGCTTCGCCCAGCGCTCGATCGAGGCAATGCAGTCGGCCGATCTGAGCGGCGCTCCGTCGTGCCACTTGAGGCCGTCGCGCAGCGTGAAGGTGTAGGTGAGCTTGTCGTCGCTCAGGGTCCACTTGTCCACCATCTGCGGCTTGACCTCAAACTTGTCGTTCACCGCGAACAGCGTGTCGTAGACCATGTAGCCATAGTTGCGGGTGATGTAGGCCGTGGTCCAGATCGGATCGAGGCTGCGCAAATCCGCCTCGGGCACGAATCGCAACGTTTTGTCCTGTGCCGCAGCGCCTTGGATGAAGAGCCCGCCGGCGGCTATCACCGCCGCGAGCCCCAACGCTGCGGACAAGCCGCGTGCCTTTGCTGTGGTCATCTCAACCTCTCCTTTGAACGCTGCAGACGGATGCGGCTGGCGCTGGCGGCGCCATCTACCCTAGCGCAAAGAGCTTGGCGCGTGGGCACCAAAACTCGGCATAGAATGCCCAACTTGTCACCATGACACCGCGTCGCGGCTTTGTCATTTCAATGGGAACCACGAGCCCATCGATTCCCCGAAACTGTCATTCCGGGGCGCCACGAAGTGGCGAACCCGGAATCCAGTAAACCTCCGCCGGTGGTTACTGGATTCCGGGCTCTCGGCCCTTCGGGCCTCGACCCGGAATGACGCGGTTCGATTCGAGAATATCCGCAATCTCCAGGTCGTCGCCTTCTGCCCGGTTACGCAGACCCCTGATAACGCCTTCGCGGTCCTTCGTCTCGCGGTTCTGGCTCATCTTCCACTTTCCCTCAATTCTCGTGATGGCGAAGCGAAAGCCCACGATCGCGCGCAACATTGCCTCGATGAAAGTTTCAGGTGAATCGGAAGGCGTCCACGGCGTGGGCTCGCCGCTTTCCTGCTGGGCGGTAAGCTCGGTGACATGACGGCGCAGCCAGTTCCTGTCCTCCATCACTTCGGGTCGCCCGTAGGCATGCACCACCGCGTAATTCCACGTAGGCACCACCTTGCCGTGCTCGGCTTTCGAGGGATACCAGTTGGGGGTGACGTAACCGTCGGGTCCCTGGAAGATCATGAGCGCTTCGCTGCACGTTGCGAGGTCTTTCCAGTGCGGGTTGGCGCGAGCCAAATGGCATTCAACAAGTCCGAATGGCGGGTTGTCCTTCAGGACGGTCGGCAGATGAGTGGCATACAGTCCGGTTGAGCCCGCCGAGACCAGCGTCGCAAATGGCCGGGCGCGCATCAGCGCATGCACCCGGCTCAAGTCCTCGACCCGAAAGAGATCAGGTTGATACATGCCGATAACCGCGGGTCTGCATGTCAGGACACCACGGCGCGGCTGCGCGCCCGGGGTGAGGAGATCGCCCTCTCGGGGAGCGATCGGCGGATCTCGTCCGCAAGGTCGCGGATGTGACGGCGCGCCTCGTACTCCGCCGTCTCCGGGTTGCGGCGCCGGAACTCCTCCAGCAACCTCTCATGATCATCGCACGATTGCGGCAGGCGCATCGGCGCATAATTTCGCTGCACCCGCATCGCCTTGATCTGCGCAAAGATCGAGCCCAGCAGCCGGCCGATGGTCTTGCTTCCCGTTATGGCGACGATCTCTTCATGAAAATCGAGCGCGGCGGCGTAGTATTTGTCGATTTCGCCCTGTTCGAGATGGGCGCGCTGCAGGTCGATATTTGCCTGCAGCGCTGCAATCTGCCGCTCCGTTATCCGTTCGGCTGCGAGCCGCGCGGCTACGCCTTCCAATGCCTCGCGTGCCACATAGATCTCGATGACTTTCCTCGGGTCGTAGTCAACTAGATAGACGCCGAGACGAGGGACGATCTCGACAATGCCCTCGGCCTCCAGCCGATAGATGGCACCCCACAGCGGGGTGCGGCTCACGCCGAGCTCACGGCTGAGCTCCTCGACGCTGATCTTGTCGCCCGGGCTGTAGCGGTCGCCTTTCAGGAAGAGGGCGCGTACGAATGTATAGGCATCTTCGCTGAGACTCGACCGCCGCAACTTCTTCATCGTTTCCTCGCCCGGGTCGGGTAGCCTGAATATTTTTCGCATCAGTCATGTGCAGACTGATCTGCCGCGGCGATCATGTCGAGCACATGGGTGAGCTTCTCCCGCGGCTTGCCCTTTGGCCGGCCACGCTCGCGCTCGCAGCTGTCGATGGCTTGCCAATCCTTGTAGCTGATGACTCTTGCCCCGTCAGCCGACATCACGGCGCGCAGCCCGGCGGCGCCCGGCCTTGGCGCAGGATCAAGCGCGGCCATGTCCTCAAAAATGGAGGCAACCGTTTCGACGCTGTCAGCCCGATTGGTCCCGATCAGCCCGGTCGGGCCGCGCTTGATCCAGCCGGTCACATAGAGGCCGGGCACCGGCTTTCCCGCATCGAGACAGCGCCCCTTTGCGTTTGGGATTATGCCGCTGCACTCGTCGAATCCCACCCCCGGAAGGGCCATTCCCCGGGAGCCGACACTGCGGAAGACAAGGCCGCACGGCAGCTCGAGCAAGGATGGACCGGCAACCGCGGCCTGCTCGAACTTTTGACCGACTAGGGTATTTTTTGCGAGCGTCACCGAGCTCACGCCGCCACCGCCGTTGATGCTGATTGGAGTTTCCAGGAACCGAAAATGCAGACGGCGAGCTGCCGGCGCGGTCGCGTTCGCACTGGACGCGAACGCGCGGAACGTTTCGACGTTTTTTCTGCTTTCGTCCGCGTGGATATCGGTGAGCTCCTCGATGCTTGTCGGGTTCAAATGCAGGTCGGCCGCATCGCAAAGCGCGACGCAGTCGCGAACCTTGCCGAGCTCCTTGAGCTCTACGGACGTGAATTTGGCCTGCACGGGTCCGCGCCGGCCGATGATGTGAATGTTGCGCACGCAGCTCCTTGCCAGTGCCTCGACAGCCGCCTCGCAGATATCCGTCGGGCGCAGGCAATCGACCGGGGTCGCGAGGATGCGCGCCACATCGGCCGCGACGTTCCCCTGGCCGATGACGACTGCCGTGTGGTGCGAAAGGTCGAACTTGTGATCCTGGTAGTCCGGGTGGCCGTTGTACCATCCGACGAACTCGGTGGCCGTATGGCTTCCGGGCAGACCCTCTCCCGGGATGCCCAGACGCCGGTCGCCGGGCGCACCGCATGCGATGACGACCGCATGGTAGGCGTCGCGCAGCTGGGCGATGCTCAAATCCTTGCCGATCGTCACATTGCCGAGGAAGGCAAATCCGCTGCTGCGCGCGATCTTGTCGTAGACGAGACAGACCTGCTTTATCTTCGGGTGGTCCGGCGCCACACCTCCCCGCACGAGCCCAAACGGCGTCGGCAGTCGATCGAACATGTCGATGCGAACATGCGGCCTGCGCAACAATGCCTCGGCGGCGTAGAACCCGCTTGGCCCGCTCCCGACGATTGCAATGCGGAAAGGATTCGACTCCGTGGCAAGCGTGGTCATTCCTTCCGTGAAACTCGTCATTCCGGGGCGCCGCGAAGCGGCGAGCCCGGAATCCAGTAACCTCTGCCATTGATTACTAGATTCCGGGCTCTCGGCCACCCAAGTCGGCTGTTGCCGACTTGGGCATATAAAGTGCTGATCTCGGGTAAACCCGAGATCAGTGGCCTCGACCCGGAATGACGCGGCATATGGTGATTCGAATTTCGAAATCGATGCATTAATAGCCAAGCTCCGCCCGGCGGGCTTCAGCCGTCGGCAATGGAGTCTGCTTCTCGTTGATGACGGGCAGCTGCCGCGATTTCTCGGCATTTTCCGCCACCCAGTGCAACTGGCCCTCGCTCAAATCGGCTTCCGCGACAATTGCCTTGACCGGACAGACGGGAATGCACGCCATGCAATCGATGCAGACATCATTGTCGATGTAGACCATTCTGTCGTCGGCATGAAAGCAGGCGACCGGGCATACCGAGACGCATTCGGTGAAACGGCAAAGCTGACAATTGTCGGTTACCACAACGGTCATAAGGCCAAGTTTCCTCCGGCGTCGAGTGTCGTTCTCGAGGGTGATGCGGCCGCCCTCATGGCCGACCCCCGCGTGAAGGAAGCCTATCTTGGCGGCTGAGCCCGCTCAGCGCGCGCTCGCCACACGCTCCGGCGGCTCGTCCCCGTAGGTGCCGTAGGTGACGCCGAGCTCCTTGAGCCAACGGCGATATTCCAGTCCCAGCCTGTCCGAGCGGATATGAAGCTCCTGGCGCAGGTCGAGCGGAATGCGCTCGGGGTGCTGCGTCTCGACAATGGCGCGATCCTGCGCGAACACGGCGTCCTGGCGGCGCATGATGTCGGCTTCGGTGAGCTCCGGTCCGAAATTGATCGCGACCCCAAGACGAATGATGCAAGTCACCTCATCGACCGGCTGCGCGGTCAAGAGCGTGCAGAAACGATCGTCCTCGGATCCAAGGTGCGCCTTCGCCGGATCGGCGATGTGCACCGCCTTCGAGAAATAGGCCGTGGTCGGCCGCAGACAGCGGTAGCGGTACTCGGCATTGACCGGGATCTCGCGGTGGTCCCCGTAGGGCTGAAATACCCTGATTGCGCTCGTGCTCAGCCCGTCAGCACCCTTAGTGACCGTGTAGTCATCGAGCCGGTCGGGCTTCGCCATGACGCCGTTGAGACCGGCATGCACGAACGGGAAATGCGTGGCGTCGATGAAATTCTCGACCGATCGAAAGGCATTGGCGCCGAATGGATAGGGTCCGGCGTTGAAGACGCGGAACGTGGGGTCACTGGCTTCGGGAAATGGCGGGATATCGTGCGACGGATTGCCCAGCGATGCCCACACGAAACCGTAGCGTTCCTCGCAGCGATGCGGGAACGCCCGCGCCTTCAATGGCGGCGGCGTTTCCGGCTGCGCGGGAATAAGGACGCACTTTGCGTCGCAATCGTAGCGCCAGCCGTGATAGGGGCACACCAGCGTCCCCTCCACCACCCAGCCTTTCGAAAGCTGGGCGCCGCGGTGAATGCAGAGGTCTTTCCACACCTGGACCCTGCCGGCATGACGCCAGATCACAAGCTCTTCGCCGAGCAATTGAGCGGCGAGCAGCGCGCCTTCCGCGATATCCTTGGAGAACGCGACGACGTGCCAGTCATTCACCAGCGCGTCGTCCGGCCTGGCATTGCTCGGCCCCCCGTTCGGCAGCGGGCGTTGCCAGCTCGCGCGATGCGGAACCTGTTGCGCCATTCTCAATCACCTACTCCGCCGCGACGGTTGCCGCCTGCGCATCGTTCCAGCGCTCGGTGACCGCGCGCTCGGGCGCCTGCGCCCTGGCGACGCGGCACAGCATGGCCTTGAGCGGGCTCGAGCCGAGCACCACGTCGCAATTCTCAATGGCGTCGTCAACGAGCACGTTCGAGCACACCTCGAACACGCCATGCTCCGGTCCAGGAGCTTCGGGAAGCCACCAGCCGTGGGGAATGGTCACGACCTGCTCGTGCGTGAGCTCGTTGAGCGTGACTTTCATGCGCAGCCTGCCGCGCACCGTCTCGATCCAGATGTAGTCGTTCTGCCTGATGCCGAGCTTCGCCGCCGTCGCCTTGTGCATCTCTGCGAGCGGCTCGGTGTTAAGCGAGCGCAGCGTCTTGAGCTGGCGTCCCTGCGAGTGCCAGAACATGGGCTGCTTGGCACCGGTATTGAGAATGAGCGGATAGTCCTTCCAGCGATCCGGCGTGCTGACCGGGCCCTCCGGCGGCTCGACGTGCGCGGGCAGCGGGTCGTAGCCCCATTGCTCCATCATCGTGGAATAAATCTCGAATTTCCCGGTCGGCGTGCCGAATCCCATTTTCCTGTGCTTGTAATATTCAACCGGGAACTCGACGCCATGCGGCTTTTTCTTCAGGTCGTCCCAGGTGATGCCGAGGCGCTTGAGACCTTCATTGGCGAAATCATCGAGTGCCGGGAAATATTCCTCGTAACCGAGCTTGCGGCCCAGCGCGATGATGAATTCCCAGTCCGAACGGCGCTGGCCGAGCTCGGCAAGCTTCTGCGATACCGTATCGACAAACGTCGCCTGCGGCCCCTTGGTCAGCAAATGGAAGCGCGGCTCGTCGCGTTCGAGGTTGCCGGCGGCCGGCAGCACGACATCGGCATATTCCGCAGTCGGCGTCATGAAGATGTCCTGCACCACCAGCAGATCAAGCTTCTTCATCGCCTCGATGATGCGCTTGGTGTTGGGGAAGCACGTCACCGTATTGTTGCCGACCACGATATAGGCCTTCACCGGATACGGCTTTTCGGTGAGAATGGTGTGGTAGAGCGAAGGCGGATGCGCATAGGCATAAGGCGTCAGATTCAACGCCTTGAAGCGGTCGCCGCCAAGTCGCTTCTTCTCCTGCTCGGGCGGCAGCTTGTCCCACAGCTCGAAGAAATTGAGCTTGGGCGCGGGATAGAAGACGTTGCCGCCGGGCGCGTCGAGGTTGCCGGTCAGCCCCATGAGAATGAGCAGCGAGCGCGTGGCCTGGAAGGTGTTGTTGCCGAGCTGATCGGTTCCGTTGCCCCAGAGGATGGCGCCCGGGCGGGTGGTGGCGTAGCTGCGCGCGGCATGCGCGATCGCCTGGGGATCGCACCAGGTGATGTCCGCGACCTTGGCGAGCGGATATTCCCGCACGCGTTTGCGCAGCTCCTCGAAGCCGTGACAATATTTTCCCACAAAATCCTTGTCGTAGAGCTCCTCGTTGATGATCACGTTCATCCAGCCAAGCGCCATTGCGGCATCGGTCGCCGGACGCAGTGGCAGCCACAGGTCGACTGCCCCCGCCGGCTTCGGCTTGCGCGGATCGACCACGATGTTCATCGGCTTGCGGTTGAGCGCATCGGTGAGCGGGGTGTGCCCGATCAGGCCGTGATCGTTGCTGGTGCGCTTCTGCGAGCCCCACTGCACGATGCATTTGGGCTGGCCGAACAAATCCGGGATCGGCGTCGTGTCCCAGCCGTGCTGGGAGAAATTGCCGCTTGCCGTTACCTTCGATACCGCAACGCGCGGCCCGTAGCAGAAATAGGCGATGGCGGTGACATTGGGCGTACCGAAGAGATTGGCGAGGCGGCTTACGATGTGCGTGTTGTTGATGCCGGTGCCGCGGCCGAATGCGACCGATTCAGCGCCGTACTGCGCCTTGATCTTCTGCATTTTGGCGGCGATGAATTCGATCGCCTCGTCCCAGCTCACCTGCCGCCATTTGCCCTCGCCCTTTTCCCCGACCCGCATCAGCGGGTGATCGAGGCGTCCGGGATGATAGAGCTGCTCGACCGAGGCGGCGCCTGCCTTCGAGCACAGCGCGCCCCGGTTGATGGGGTTGTCGCGGTCGCCGATCACCTTCCTGATCGTGCCGTTGACGCGCTCGACGATGGTGCCGCAGCCGCCGTGGCACATGCGACAGACGGCCTTGATCTGCTCGACGACTTCCTGCCCGAGCGAACGGCCCTTAGTCTCAGGTTGCGAGGTGCTCACGTCGATAGCTCCTTGGCTCGGGGCTCAGCGTGTAGGGTGGGTCAGGCGCGTTCTTACGCGCCGTAACCCACCGTCTTTGGCGGATTACGCTAACGCTAATCCGCCCTACACGGACTGCGCGAAGGCCTTCATGTTTAATATCACGCGGGCAACGGCCGGGGAAAGCCTCTCGAACGCTGCGTCATGGGGAGTTCCGCACGGTTTCGAGGGCGCGGAAGGCCATCCCGTCGTGCACCGCCGCCACCAGACTGTGTCCGGTGATCGCAGAAGTCTTCGGGTTCGCAGGCGACGCCAACGCCAGGATCTCGAACCGGAAACTGCCAAACTCGCCGTCCGCCTCGATAATCCCCAGCGGCCCGCGCACCGCCGGATCCGAAACGAGCGCAACGCGCGTGCGATCGAGCCCGAGACTTGCGAGCGCCACGGTGGCCGCAACATTGGCATTCTGAGGATATTGGACCGCGGCCGCGCGCGCGGTTCCTTGGAAAAAAATCACGCGCTCGGCTTCCCGGCCCGCCAATTTAGCCTCAGCCGCCGTTCCGACCCAGGCCTTGGGTCCCTTCGCCGATGTATAGGTCACGGAGTGCGGGTCGAGCGTGCGCGCCGCCAGAAGCCCATCGATTCCCGCAACTGCGCCCGAGGCGATCCACAGCTCGGTGCCTGGCGCTGCCGCAGCGACGAGGCTCGCGGCAAGCTTCTTTTCCGCAAGGGCGCCTGTCGAGGCAATGAGCAGATCGAATCCGCGCGCAAGCACTTCAGCCCCAAATCGGCTTACCGCCCCGTGGCCGGCGGCCTCCACAATAAGGTCCGGCTCGAGTGCGAGCAGGCACTCGAGCTCGCTCACGATCGGGAAGCGACCCGCACTTTTCCGTTCAAGCTCGGCAATCCGCTCCGGTCGACCGAGAAACCCGACAAGCGTGTCTGTTTCCGCTCGCGCTTCGAGACAGCGGACGATCTCGTCACCGATTGCGCCGAAACCGATGACCGCGAACCGCTGCAAGGTCCGCTTTCGGGTGGCCACGACAGCCATGATATGAAACATTAGAAAGGGCGCGCCCGGATGGCAAGCCGAGTCGGCAAGTCCCGAGTCAACAGGCCCGAGTCGACAAGCCGCGATCAAGCGCGTTCGATGCAGTCGTGACGCGATCTTGCCGTCGAGCAATCTCCTGCCAATCTCGGCTCATTCCACGCGGGCCGGTCACGTAAAAAGACGAACTAACAGATGGCTCGCGACGCAATCGTTGGCACCGCTGCGTTGTTGTGGCTCGCCGGCGCCGCATTGCGCGTGTCGGTGCTCGCGGTGCCTCCGGTGATTGCATTGCTGCGTGGCGATCTTGCGATGTCGGCGACCGAGATCGGAATATTGTCCGGCTTGCCGATGATCATGATCGCGACAGCGGCAATACCGGGATCGCTCGCGATCTCGAAGTTCGGTGCCCTGCGAACCTTGCTTGGAGCCCTGGTCCTTGCTGCCGTCGGCGCCGCGCTGCGCGGGGTCAGTTCAGGCGTGGCCGCGCTGCTGGCGTTCACCGCCGTCATGAGCCTCGGCATTGCAGTGGCACAGCCCGCCTTGCCGGTTCTCGTCCGGCAATGGCTTTGGTCCCGCATCGGATTCGGTACCGCTGCATATTCGAACGGAATGGTGGGTGGCTGCCTGCTTCCGATCCTGCTCGCCCCCGTGCTGCTCATGCTTGCGCCGGGAAACTGGCGTCTCATCCTGGCGGCATCGTCGCTGCCGATATTCATCGCCTCGGCATTGCTCGCAACCCTTGCGCCGCGTGGCACCGGACGGGTTGCCGATGCCGATGTCCCGACGCCGACACGGCTCGTGGATTATGGGTTGCTTTGGCGGCTTGGATTGATCTTCGGCGCCAACAACAGTGTCTATTTCGGAACCAACGCGTTCCTGCCGCTCTATCTGATTGGGGTCGGACGGCCCGACCTCATACCGGCGGCTTTGGCGCTCTACAATTTCGGGCAGCTGCCGTCCTCGCTCCTGATAATGGCATTCGCCCATCGCATTGAACGGCGCGCATGGCCGTATCTTTGCTCCGGCGCGCTGCTGCTTGCGAGCATCGCGACAATCGGCTTGACGGCCGGCGCCTGGACCCTGGTCGCGACGGCGACACTGGGGTTCGCGAGCGGGATTTCGCTGGTGCTGGGACTTGCGCTGCCGCCGCTTCTGAGCGAGTCACCCGAGGTCGGACGGGTGTCCGCCGGAATGTTCGTGGTGAGCTACACGTTCGCAATGGTCGTTTCCGTGATCTGCGGGCTTGCAAACGACCTGACCGCGGACGCCCGGTCGGCGCTGGTGCTCATCGCGATCAGCGTCCTGCCGCTCTTGCTGCTCCCGCCGACGATCCGGTTTCATGGACCGTGATTTGCGAGGCCGATGCTTCAGTCATCGAGCGGCGTGATGGTGTCGCCTTTGCGGATGGTCCCGCCGACTTCGATCCGGCAATTGAGCCCGGAGCGGTTGAGGAGCGCGACATAGACCGGCTGCCCCAGCAGCCTCTCCAGGTACTTGCAGGGGAAGTTCAGGCGGCCGCCGCGCAGCACCGTCTCGCCGACTGCAAAGCGCTTGCCGACGAGGTGGTTGAGCGGCACGCCCAGCGTGGTGAGGTTGCGGCGATGGTCGGCAGGTGCAAGCTTGACCACCTTGCCCGGCGACGGAGGGTCGCCGCGCGCCGCGGCGTCAAGCACTTCCATCTCGATCAGGGTCACCTCGCGCGCATCCGGTTTCGGCGAATAGGTTCCGGTTCCGTTGAAATAACGGTCGCCCTCAATCCCGCGGCCGGCAATCAGCATCGCTTCGTCGAGCTCCTGCATGGCGAGCGATGCCCTTTCGGCGATATGGATATGGAGCAGACGGCCGGACCAGCTCATCGGGTCTCCCTTACTTTCCTGAACCACACCAAATGCAGTCACCTCGTGTTCGACAGACACACTACCAGCATTATGGTCCGCCAGGTAAGCCGAGGGCTGCTTGAGGTTATGGATTGTGCCGGATACCCTGCCGTTATGTCGCCCGCGCAATGGCCGGGTTGGACCAGCGCCGGGGGAATACGCGGTGTTCATGATGCTGATCGCGGTCGCCGTCTTCCTCGGCGGCGGCGGCAAATGCTCGATCGACCGGCGCTTGCCGAAGGAACTGTAGAAACGCTGAACTGGCGCTTAGCAAGAACGGAGGGCACACCATGTCAGCTGAAGGCCTTTTCATTATACTTGTTGTCGGCCTGATTGCCGGATGGCTGGCCGGCCACCTCGTGCGCGGCACCGGCTACGGCCTCATTGCCGACCTCTGCCTTGGCATCGTAGGCGCCTTGATCGGCAGCTGGCTGCTTCCTGCGGTGGGTATTCACCTCGGCGCCGGCATCATCAGCTCGATAATCTCCGCCACCATCGGCGCCGTTCTGCTGCTGGTCATTCTGCGGCTCGTTCGTCGCGGCGGCAGGTGGTAGCGATCGGATTCTGCAGGCCGGTCGCCGAACACCAGTCATCTTGGCGGGCTCGCTGCCGCCGGCGCCCGGGGTGGGGGCATAGGGCGCGCTCAGGCCGTATCGCATCGCCTGATTTCGCGGGGTGGTCCAAATGAAAACCCGCCGAGGATTTCTCCTGGCGGGCCCATGTCAGCTCACCATTGCCGCTACCAGTACATCCGTGGTGAGCAGCTCTGTTATGAGCAACATCCTCTATATAGTCGTCATTTGTGACCTAACAATGACGCGCGCCGGGAAATTTCATGGGTGATCCGCCCACGAGCGGGGCAACGATCATTTTTCCCGGGCAGTTCCTGCCGCGGCCGAGCGCGGCTGCGCTCTGCTCGGGAATGGGCATCGCAGTCGTGGCCGCACGGGTGGCGGAAGTGGCCGAGGCCGCGGTCCTGCGCGCCAGATGGCCGTCGGCGCAATACGTTGAATTGCCGGACTGCCTGGTCATGCCCGGACTTGTCAACGCGCACCAGCACGGACGCGGCCTGAGCCAGGTTCAGCTCGGCTACCATGACGACTTTCTCGAGACCTGGATCGCGAGCCGGCGCGGCCGCGGCGTGCTCGACGCCTATGCGGTCACGCGCCTTGCCGCCGCGCGCATGCTCGCGCAGGGCGTGACCTGCACAGTCCACGCCAATTACAGCTACGGATCGGGGGATTACGAATCCGAGCTGCGGGCGCAGCTGAGAGCCTACGACGAGGTCGGCATCCGCATTGCCATGTGCGTCGGCGCGATGGACCAGGGCGCCGTGGTTTATCCGCCCCCTGAAGCATGCTTCATGGCGGGGCTGCCGCGCGAGCTGCGGGAATGGCTCAGCCGCCCCGGGGCGCGGCTCTATGCCGGGGACGCGGCGAGCACCATCTGCCTGATGGACCGTCTGCTGGCGGAGTTTTGCGGCCATCCGCGCATCAGGCTGTGCTACGGCCCGGCCGGCCCGCAGTGGGTCTCCGATGCGATGTGGTCGGCGCTGGCGCGCGACGCCGCGCGCAAGGGGCTCGGCCTGCATCTGCACGCTCTGGAGTCGCCGGCGCAGCGCGCCGCGGCGACGGAATTGTTTCCGGAGGGCGTGTTCGCCCGCCTCGAAAAGCTCGGCGCCATGACCTCACGCACCGTCATCGCCCATGGCGTCTGGGTCGAAGACGCCGACCTCGAGATCATGGCGAGAACCGGCGCAACCGTCGTGCGCAATCCCGGATGCAACATACGAATGCGCAACGGCATCGCGCCGATGGCGCGTTATCTCGAGCATGGCGTGCGGCTTGCGATCGGCACCGACAACGCCTCCATGGCCGACGACGAGGATCTGCTGGCGGAGTTGCGGCTTGCCGGAAATCTCGCGCGCGAGCCGCGCTGGAATGCGCCGTCATCGCCGTCGGCCGGTCAGTTGCTTGCCATGCTGACCGTCAACGGCTCGGTGGCTGCGCAGTTCGCTCCGGAAGTGGGCATCCTGGAGCCTGGCCATCGCGCGGATCTCGTCGCCATCTCGCTCAAGCGCACCTGCTCGCCCTATCTCGACCCCGACATGCCGCTCATCGAGGCTGTGCTTGCGCGCGCGCGCGGAAGCGATGTCCGCTTGACCATGGTGGACGGCCGTATTGTCTATCGCGACGGGGAGCTGCCCGGACTTGATATGGACGAGATCGAGCGGGCCGCTGCCGCTGCGGCCTGCCGCGCCCGCCGGCCCACGGATGGCGCAAGCCGCGAGCGCACCGCGCAGCTCGATGGTCAACTGCGCAGGCATTATGCCGGCATCACCGCGCCCGGCCCTCGCGACCATTCGGGCTGAGCGAGGGTGCCCTGTCGTTCGGTCAAACCGGCTTTTCGCCCAGAATCGTCAGGCGCCGCAGCAGACGGCGCTCGGCTGCGCTGAAGTCGGTGCGGGCATGCAGCGCACAGCGATTATCCCACAAGAGGAGATCGTGGGGTCGCCAGACGTGCTCGTAGACGAACTGCGGCTGCTCCTGATGGTCGAACAGCGTGCCAAGAAGCCTGTCGCTCTCCTCTTCCGGCATTCCTTCAATCGCAATGGTCATCAGGCGATTGACGTAGAGCGCCTTCTTGCCGGTCGCCGGATGGGTCCGCACCGCTGGATGCCAGCAGGAGGGGATGCCTTCGCGCAGCCTGGTGCCGCGGTGCGTGGCGGCCGCCTGATAATCGTAGGCGTTGAGAGCCTTGCGCCCCTCAATCCTCGTCTTGATCGATTCGGGAAGCGTCTCGTAGGCCTTGTAGGCATTGGCAAAGAGCGTATTGCCGCCCTTGCTGGGGACTTCCAGCGCATACAGCATGGAAGCCATGGCCGGGCGCTCCTGATGGCACTGGTCGGAATGAAAGTGCATCTCGCCATCCGGCAGGGCGCCGATCATCTGTCCGTTCTCGCGGATGTTGGAGATCAGCATGACCGCCGGGTTGGCGGTGGTGAACCGTTTGGTGTGAGACACGGCAGGCGGCCCAAAAAGCGCGCCGAACCGGACCTGATCGTCTTCACGCAGCTGCTGATCGCGAAAGAGAATGACGAGGTTCTGGTGCCAGGTGTCCAGGACCTTCGCAAACAGCGCGTCGCTCATGGGTTGGCTAAGGTCGAGGCCGACGATCTCGGCCCCGATGCTCGCCGAAAGCGGCCTCACGCCGATCTCGTCGGAGGACGGCCTCGGCGTTGCTGCCTCGAGCACATGCGGCGCGCTCATTTCATGCCTCCCCTTGTATCCCGATTGCCGACACCGCAACGCAAGGCAAAAGGGCGCAGGCTCCTCGGGTTCGCTATCATTCCTCGGGCGTAATATTGGCGGACTTTATCACTTCGCCCCAGCGCTTGCGTTCCGCCGCGACGAATTTTGCCATGTCCGCCGGGCTGCCGCCGATTGGCTTGGCGCCCAGCACCAGGAACTGTGCGTGAACCGCCGGGTCGCGGAGGATCGCGTCCACCGCTTCATTGATGCGCTCGACGATCGGCGCCGGCGTCTTGCCCGGCGCCGCCATTGCAAACCAGGTCACCGATTGAAAATCTTTAAGCCCAATCTCCTGCAGCGTCGGAATCTCCGGCAGCTGCTCCAGACGCTTTGTGCTTGCTACTGCCAAGATCCTGATTTGCCCGGCCTTGTGCAGCGGCAGCGTAAACGGAATATTGTCGAAAGCGAGATCGACGACCCCGGCGGCCAGATCGATCAATGCCGGCGCCGATCCCTTATAGGCGACATGCGTGATCTTGATGCCGGCCATGGTCGCAAACATTTCGGCGGTGAGGTGGGACGTGGTGCCACGGCCCTGCGATCCGTAATTGATCTTGCCCGGATTGGCTTTGGCGTACGCAACCAGCTCCTCGACGTTCTGTGCAGGGAAGTCCTTGCGGACCGCGAGCACGTTCGGCACTTCGGCCAGGATGGTGATTGGCTCGAACGCCGCCGGATCATACGACAGGTGCTTATAGAGCGAGTCGTTGATCGCGAACGGCCCGGGCGCGCTTGCCAGGAGCGTGTAGCCGTCGGGCGCTGACGCTGCTACCGCGCCGGCGCCGATGTTGCCGCCCGCTCCGGCCCGGTTCTCCACGATGATCGGCTGGTTCCAGCGCTGGCGCAGCCGCTCGGCGACGATGCGCGGCAGGGCATCCGCCGTCCCGCCGGCCGGGAACGGCACGACGATATGGACCGGCTTGTCGGGATAGGACGCGGGATCCTGCTGCTGGGCTCGCACCGTGCCGCAAAGGAGCACGAGCGTCCACGCGCAGGCGAGCAAGTTGCGTGCCTTGATGGTTCGAGATGCCATGTCTGCCGAGCTCAAAGCGGAATTGCAAGCAGCGTATCGATCTTGTGACTGTCAGTCACCACGATCCGCTCGATGAAGCGATAGGGAAGGCTGGAAACGTCAATGCGGTCGCGATAGATGCCCGACGCGAACAGCATGGCGTCGCCGGTATGCATGGTGCGCACCACGAGGAAGTGCGATCGCGCTTTCACCGTCATCTCCGATTCCGCCTCGATGCGGATCGGCCCGACGACATGACGGTAGCGCTGCTGCTCGTAGATGTTGGCTTCGCGCAGCGCCGACACCCTGTCTCTCAGCATGCCGCGCGAATCGGCGTAGATGACGCCGTGCGGAAGCCCATCGGCGTCGCTCTCCGCGCTGGTGATCAGGTAGCGGCACTTCTCGGCGAACAGCTCCGGCCACTCTTCCAGGCGATCCTCGTCGATCGCATCGACGTAGCGCGCGATCAGATCCTGCACCTCAAGGCGCACCGTCTGGTCCAAGCAGGGGCCTGCCGCACGCGCGTCCATCGCTCAGGTGCCCATCAAGGCGCGGTACTTTTTCCAGAAGCCGCGGACGGAAGCCTCGGTGGCGCGGAACTGCTGGGAGCGCGAATCGGAGCCGCCCATCATCAGCAGGCCGCAATCCTCGTCGAGCCCGTGCACGGCGCGCTGGACGAAGCCGCCGACCGCGCCGTCCTCCATGGAGATATAGCCCGCGGGGCCCACCAGATTGGCCTGCTTGAGCCGGCGCTCGGTCATGGCGGCATCGTCGTCCGCGAAGCCCAGGATGGTCCAGGCGAGCTCCGAGCGCTCGACGCCGCGTGGAACGAGCTGCCGGACCGCGATCGAGTTGAGGTGCTGCTGGAGCACGAAGCCGGGGAACACGGTGAGGATCTGCATCATGATCCCGTCGCCCAGCTCGTCCACGCCCTCCACCACGCTCGCGTCCTCGAGACGGTAGTCATCCTTGGCTGAACGCAGCGCCTGCTCCCGGTAATCGGCATTGTCGATGGTGCGGTCCATGATCGAGTAGCTTGCATGGCTCCCGCCGTCGTCGGCGACGACGATGCCTCCTTTCTGGCTGAGCCGGCTGATCTCGAAGGTGGTGAAGAAGAGGTGGAGAATGCTGGCGTGGTAGCTGTCCTTGACGTTCTCGAAATAGAGCTTCCAGTTGTTGGGCAGCACCTGGGTGGTGCGGCCGAGCACCTTCACCGGGCGCCGGAGCACGCGCCGAATGCGCGCAGCGATCTCCGGGCCGAGATAGGTCTCCAGGTCGGGCATGTCCTGGTCGAAGCTGCCGAAGATCAGCCCGCAGAATTCGGCGACCCGCAGCTTGCGCAGGTTGTGCTCGGAGCGCCTGAACCCCTCGGGCATCCCGCCCTGCCGCTTGACCCCGCGCTCAAAGGCGACGCCGGTAAGGTTGCCCGCAAGATCATAGCTCCAGCCGTGGTACACGCAGGTGATGGTGTCGGCGTTGCCCCGGCGCTTGAGGCACAGCAGCGAGCCGCGATGGGCGCAGCGGTTGACGAAGGCGTTGAGCTCCCCGGTCCGGGAGCGGGCGACCACCACCGGGACCTCGCCGACGCTGGTGACGAGATAATCGCCGGGATTGGGGACCTCGACGGCGAGGCACAGATAGCTCCAGGTCGGCCCCTTGAAGATGCGCTCCTGCTCGAGCGCGTATTGGTCCGCATCGCTATAGATCCGGAAAGGAACGCGGGTGAGGCCGCTCGATGGCCAGGGAACCTGACGAGAATTCTGAGGGGCGACCTGATCGGAAACCTGGTGCAAGCTGTGCTCGGGCTGTGGCATGGATTTGTCTCGTTTAGATACGCTTGACCTGAGCGGACGCGCAGGACGTGCTGTGCTCCAAAAGCATGATCCTCGCGTGCCGCCTTGTCCAGAGCAGCATTTCCATGGCCCGCCACGCGTGCGTGCGTGTGCGCGTATTTGCCACCGGCGTTGACTTTCCAACCTGATCTCAAAATACTCGGGGCGCTGAACAAAAAGCCGGCCGCAGAACGCGCAAATCCAGGAGGAACGCCATGATCACTTCGCGCAGATCGCTGCTAAAAAAATCCGCCGCAACGGTTGCCGCATTAGGCGTTTCCGGGCGCTTCGCCAGCGCCGAGGCCGAGGCCATCCGGATCGGTGTCGTCTACGATCTCTCCGGGCCATTCGCGGCGGGAGGCTCGGTGGCATGCTCGGTAGGCGCTCAGATCGCGATCGATCTAGTCAACGAGCGCGGCGGTGTTGCCGGCAAGTACAAGGTGGTGCCGGTCAATGCCGATTGCCAGAGCAAGGTGGACGTCGCGATCAACGAGGTCGAGCGCCTGATCGGCCAGGAGAAGCTCGAGATCATCAACGGCGTCTATGCGAGCGCGCACGCGGTGCCGCTCTCAGCCAAGGTCGAGGCGCAGAAGAAGATTCTCTGGATCACGACGGCGATCGCGACTGCGGTGTTCAAGGACAAGAACCTGCGTTACGTGTTCCGCGCGCAGATTCATTCCGACCAGTACGGTGAGGCGTTTGCGGCTTTCATCGCTGAGAATGCCAAGGCGAAGCTCGGCGCCGAGCCGAAGAGCATCAAGGTTGCCATCATCCACGAGGACGGGCCCTATGGCGTCGGCGTCGCGGAAGCGAGCGAGCGTTTCGGCAAGGAACGCGGCCTGCAGATCGTGATGCGTGAAGGCTATTCGGCAACCGCCCCCGATCTCTCCTCGCTGGTGACCAAGCTCAAGCGCGCCGGCGCCGACATCATCTCCCAGGTCGGCTACAATCCCGACATCACGCTGTTCCTGCGGCAGGCGCGCGAGAGCGGGCTGCGTTTCAAGATGCTGGTCGGCAACGGCGCCGGTTACAGCCAGCTCGACAAGCTGCGCGCGACCTTCGGCGCGGATATCGACAATTTCTGCAACATCGATCCAGTGCCCGCGCAGCTGCTCAATTCTGCCTCGCTTGCGCCGGGACTGGGCGATCTCGTCAAGACCATGGTGGAGCGCTACAAGGCCAAGACCAACGCCACCGATGTCCCCCCGCACTGCTCCATGGGATTCAACCAGACCTGGGTGCTGCTCAACAACGTGCTGCCGGTCGCCAAGGAGAAATACGGCGGCTTCGACGCGGAGGCGGTGCGCAAAGCGGCGCTTGAAGTCGACATTCCGCCGGGCGGCACCATCCAGGGCTACGGCGTGAAGTTTTTCCCGCCGGGGACGCAGCTTTCCGGACAGAACGAGCGCTCGACGCCGGTGGTCATGCAGAATGCCGGCGAGCACATATCCGTTGTCTGGCCGAGCAACATCAAGACGCAGGAGGCCGTGCTACCGCTGCCGGCCTCGTCGGTCTACGCCATGCGCTGACGATGCTTGCGGTCGAGGGGCTGTCCAAGCGCTTCGGAGGGTTCCTCGCCGTCAACGAGGTCTCCTTCGAGGCGCGTGCGGGTGAGATCCTCGGTCTCATCGGCCCGAACGGTTCGGGCAAGACCACGACATTCAATCTGATTGCCGGCACGCTGCGCCCCACGGCGGGATCGATCCGCTTCGAGGGCGCGGAGATCGCTGCGCTTTCCGCGCACGCGATCTGTCGGCAGGGAATTGCCCGCACCTTTCAGATTCCGCGGCCTTTTCGCAAGCTCTCGCTCGGTGAGAACGTGGCGCTTGCCGCCTATTACGGCGCCGGCGGCCACATCTCGCGCGGCGAGGCGCAACGCCGCGCAGCCGACGCGCTCGATCTGGTCGGGCTTCCTGCCGACGGGAACGTAATGCTCGGCGGGCTTGGCGCGGCCGCCTTGAAGAAGCTCGAGCTTGCCCGCGCGCTCGCCACCAGGCCGCGGCTCCTGCTCGCCGACGAAAGTCTCGGCGGGCTTGATGCGGCCGAGATGGAGCACGCCGCAAGCCTGCTTGAAAGCATCCGCAGCCGCATGGGCGTAACCATCATCTGGGTCGAGCACATCATGGGCGTGCTCATGCGCATCGTCGATCGCGTCATCGTGCTCGACCACGGCGTGAAGATTTTCGAGGGCGCGCCGGCGCTGGCCGCGGCCGATCCGCGTGTCACCGAGGTCTATCTCGGCAAGAGACGCACCGAGCAACGGTCGCAGGCATGATGCTCTCGCTGGCTGCCGTCTCCGCCGGCTACGGTTCCTTCCGCGCCCTGTTCGATGTGTCGCTCGAAGTGCCGGCGGGCGAGGCCGTGGGCGTGATCGGCCCGAACGGGGCCGGCAAGACTACGCTGATGCGCGTCATCTCCGGGCTGATCCCGCTGCGCGGCGGCGCCTTGATGCTGGAGGGCCGCTCCGTCGGCGGCCTTGCCGCCCATCGCATGGTCGAGCAGGGCATCGCCCACGTGCCGGAGAACCGGCGGCTGTTTCCACGGCTCACCGTCGAGGACAATCTTCGCATCGGCGCCTTCATTCCGCAGGCGCGCAGGCGCTACGCGCAGCAGCTCGATCAGATCTACAATCTGTTTCCGCGCCTCAAGGAGCGGCGCGAGCAGCTCGCCGGCACGCTCTCGGGCGGCGAGCAGCAGATGTGCGCAATCGGGCGCGCGCTGATGTCGCGCCCGAAGCTCCTCCTGATGGACGAGCCTTCCGCCGGGCTTGCCCCGCTGGTCGTCGCGCAGGTGTTCGATCTCGTCCGCCGCATTCGCGCCGAGGGACTGACCGTGCTGATTGTCGAGCAGAACGTGCAGCAGGTGCTCGAAGTGGTGGACCGCGCCTATCTCCTGGAAGTGGGGACAATCAAGCTTACGGGCACGTCGGCCGAGCTCAAGGGCAATGACCTGATCCGCAAGGCCTATATGGGGTTGTAGTCTAGCAGAGATGGACATCTATCTCCTCGAAGCAATCATCAACGGTCTCCTGCTCGGCGGCGTGCTCGCCCTGCTTGCGCTCGGGCTCAACCTGATCTTCGGGGTGATCGACGTGGTGTGGATCGCATATGCCGACCTCGTCATGTGCGGAATGTATGTCGTCTATTGGCTCTATGCCGGGCTCGGCTGGCCGCTGGCGCTCGCGTGCGCCGTTGCCATCGCCGGTGTGGCCGTGCTCGGCATCCTCGTTCATGTCCTGATCATTGCGCCCATTCTCGGCTCCGCGCCCATCAACCAACTGCTCGCCACCGGCGGGCTCCTGTTCTTTCTGCAAAGCTTCGCCACGCTGCTGTTCGGCACCGAGTTCCGCAACCTCGGCCTGCGGCTGCCGATCATCGAGCTTGGTGACATCTACGTGAGCTCGGCGCGCCTGCTGGCGTTCGCGATGGCGCTGATCGGCGCGGTCGCTCTCTATTTTTTCCTGCGGCGCACTTTTATCGGCACCGCGATCCGGGCGATCGCCCAGGACCGTGACATCGTCGGCCTGATGGGCGTCGACCAGCGGCGCATTTATCTGGTCACCTCGGCGATCGGCGGGGCGCTCGCCGGGCTGGCCGCCTGCCTGCTGGCGTTGCAATATGACGTGCACCCCTTCATCGGCAACACCTTCGGCCCGCTCATCTTCATGATCTGCGTGCTCGGCGGGCTCGGCGACATGATCGGCGGCTTCATCGCCGCTTTCATCATCAGCCAGATCATCTCGATCGGCGGCTATTACTCCAATACCGAGCTCTCCTACGTGCTCGCGTTCACGCTCTTCATCGTGCTGATGTTCGTGCGCCCGCGCGGGATTCTGGTGCGATGAACGCGCGCCGATTCACGGTTGCCGGCCTGCTTGCAATCCTCGTCGCGGCGCCGTTCCTCGCACCGCCCTATTTCCTGCATCTCCTCATTCAGATTCTGTTGTGGGGCTTCATCTACACCGCATGGTCGATCATGGGCCGTTTCGGCTTCGTCTCGCTCGGCCATGGCGCCTTCGTGGGCGTGGGCGCCTATGTGCCGGCGCTGCTGTGGAACTATGAGAGTGTCACACCCTGGATCGGTATTCCGCTCGGCGTGCTGCTCTCCGTCCTGCTCGGCCTGGTCATTGGCTATCCCTGCTTCCGCCTCAAGGTGGTTGGGCACTATTTCGCGCTGGTCACGCTCGCGCTCGGCCAGGTGGTGATGCTCTCGGTGGTGGCGGCACGCGACATCACCGGCGGCTCGCTGGGATTTACGCCCAGGGCGGCCGGCCATTCCTGGTACGCGTTGCAGTTCCCCGAGAAGGGATACTTCTACGCTATCGCGCTTGCGCTCTGGCTGGGCGGGCTTGCGGTCTGGCATCTTGTCGATCGCGGTATCGGCCGCGAGGCGCTCGATGCGATCTCGGAGGACGAAGAGGCCGCCGCTGCCGTCGGCATCGACGTGATGCGAGAGAAGCTGCGCGTCACCGTCATCAGCGCAGCTCTCACCGCGCTGGGCGGAGCGATGCTGGGCCACTACCTGATGTATCTCAATCCCGAGACGCTGTCGGGTATCGGCGTCTCGCTGCAGATCGTGTTCGCGGCGATTATCGGCGGCACCTATACGATGCTCGGCCCGACCGTGGGCTCGTGGCTCACCATCTCGCTGAACGAGGGCTTGCGCGTTGCCTTCGGGACCAATTTCATCGGCGCGGCCAACACCATCTACGGCATCCTTCTCATCCTTGCCATCATCTTCATGCCGCGCGGCATCGTCGGCACACTGCAGAGCCTCGGCATCCGCCGACCGAAGCCGGTGCCGGCGGAGTAGGGGGTATCACGCTATAACGCAATGCGCCGCCCCTCCTCGGCGGACCAGTAGCCGGCGTAGCTGACCTTGATCGTCTCAAAGGCAAGCGCAAGATCGGCGCGCGGCTCGCGCCCGACCGACACGCACTCCATGAAATCCTGGATCTCCTGCAGGTAGCCGCGCGTCCACTCCTCCTCCAGGCAGATGAACTGCCAGCCAGTCTTGCGGTCGACCTTCTCGGTGATATAGACGCCGGCGAGTTTCTCCTCGTCTGTCAGATAACTCATCATGTGGTTGTTGGGCGTGATGTTCGCGAACAGCGCGCCGCCGCTGGTATAGGTCTCGATGAGGTTGCGCACTCCGCCCATGATCATGTCGCCGGAGAACACCGTGCTCTTGGTGCCGTCCGAGAACGTAAGCGTGAGCATTCCCCAGTCCTCGACATCGACGGGCTTGGCCTTGATGAACTCCCGCTCGTGCGGCTTGAGACAGGCAGCGACATTGCCGACGTCGGCGGTAACGCCTGCGACCGCAATGCGCTCGCCGCGCGCCTTCCCCTCCACCTGCTTGAGATAGAGCACCGTTGAAAGCGGGTGGCAGCCCATGCGGATGAGCGAGCCGCCGCCGGTCATCGACCACTGTGCGGCATGCGCCGCGTGCGAGCCGCTGTGGCTTTCCTCGGCTTTCATGAACAGGATCTTGTCCTTGGTGGCTTTGAGGATCTCGACCGTCTTCGCCACTGCCGGCGCATAGATCCAGTCTTCCGCGTACATGAACAGCCGGCCGCTCGCTTTGACGATGGCGCAGGTCTTCTCCATCTCCTCCATGACGCGTTCGTACATGAGCTTTTTCGGCACGTGCTTTCCGATCGGGGTCCGGTCGTCGCCGCGCCCGAAATAGCCGGCGAACGGCTTTTCGCAGATGACATGCTTTCCGGCCTCGACGGCCGCCACGATCATGGGCGCATGCAGCATGGGGGGCGTGCAGATGTCGATGACGTCGATCTCGCGGTCGGCGAGCACTTCCCTGAAATCGCGATAGGTGGTTGCGATCCGCTGCTTGCGTGCGAAATCGACGACATGATCGCCGCGCGCGGCAACCGCCTTCACTTCGGCATCGATTCCATGCACGCGGGCGTAAGCATACATGTGCAGTTCCGCGACGAAGCCGCATCCGACAAGGCCTATTCTCACGTTCGCCATCGCCGTTCTCCTCGTATGGGGAGATTATCAAGACATCTTGAATCACGTACATTTCCCTATAGCTTTTTTACCAATAGCGCCGCAGGCATGCGGACCCGGATTTGCGCGGGGCGCGGCTTTTGCCTAATGGACCATGCGTCGTGACTCTCTGGATCCTGGCAGCATTGATGACGGTCGGCGCGCTGTTCGCCGTGCTGTGGCCGCTTCATCGCGCCTCGGTCGCGGGTGCAGCGCGGGGCGGCAACGACAGCGCGGTCTATCGCGACCAGCTCCATGAGATCGAGCGCGACCTGGCAGCGGGTAGCATTGGCGCGAATGAAGCCCAGGCGGCACGTATCGAGGTATCGCGCCGGCTGCTCGCGGCGGACCAGGCGGAAACTGCCGGGATTGGGGCAGCAAGCGACAATGCCGCAGCAATCAATCAGGTTCGAGGCCGCAAGCTGTCTGCTGCCCTGGCGATGATTGTGCTGACGCTCGGCGCCGGCGGCCTTTATCTTGCGCTTGGCTCGCCAAATCTGCCGGGGCAACCTCTCGCCGAACGGGTCGCTGAGGCGCACGGCGGCGCCAATTCGGTCCAGGCGATGTTCGCGCGGGTCGAGGCGCATCTCGCGCAGCACCCGGAGGACGGCCGCGGATGGGAAGTGATCGCCCCGGTCTACATGCGCCTTGGCCGATATGCGGATGCGGCAAAAGCGCGCGCCAATGCGCTGCGCCTGTTGGGGCCGACGGCAGAGCGTCAGGCAGATTTCGGTGAGGCTCTGGTCGCTGTCGAGAACGGTACCGTCACCGCGCAGGCGAAAGCGGCGTTCGATGCAGCGCTTGGGCTCGACGCCGGCAATGTGACCGCGCGCTTTTATGAAGGTCTCGCAGCCGAACAGGATGGAAAGCCCGCCGAAGCCGCCGGCATCTGGCGCGGCATGCTTGACGCGGCATCGGAAACGGCAGCATGGGTCCCTACCGTACGCGAGGCGCTTGCGAGGGTCGCGCCTTCAAATGCCGCCGGCTCAACGGCGGGAGCAAGCGGGTCAAATTCAACCACCGCCGGTCCCCAATCAAATCAGGACGAGATGATTCGCGGCATGGTCGAGCGGCTCGCCGCCCGACTGCGCGAGAACGGGTCGGATGTCGAGGGCTGGGTTCGTCTTGTACGCTCCTATCTGGTGCTAGGAGAGCGGGAAAAGGCGAAAGCCGCCGACGCAGATGCGCGGCGCGCCTTGAAAGACGATCCGGACAAGCTGCGCCGCTTCGAGGATGAAGCAAGAAGCCTCGGCATCAGCGGCTAAAGCGGATTTCGATAACGTTGGATTCACGCGGACTTGCGGCTAGCGTCACCTCTCCTGCAGCTCGCCTGCCCGTAGTCATTGACGAAGCGCATGCCTTCCGCGGCAAGACGAGCGAGATTGGGCGTCGGCGCGCCGCGCATGACGGCGCCGCCATAGCTGCCGAGGTCTCCCCATCCCACGTCGTCGGTCATGATGAAGACGATGTTGGGTTTGCGCGGCTGCTGCGATTGCGCCGTGCCGCCCGGGGCGGCCGCTGCGAACCCCAGCGCGGCTGCGAGCATAACACGCGTGGGACAGTCGCGCAGCGCGTCATCGTCTCTCATTGATTTCCTCCCTTGCCCATGATTCGCGAAATGATAGAAGGGAATCCGTGTCGATGAAACATCCCGCGCTGCTGGCTTGCGCTCTTGTCGCGCTTGCGATGAGCGGCGCCGATTCGGTGTCGGCGGAAGCCTATCCCTCACGCCCCGTCACCGTCATCGTGCCGTTCGCCGCGGGCGGAACGACGGATGTCATTGCCCGCATCGTCGGCGAGCACATGTCGCGCACGCTCGGCCAGCAGCTCGTTGTCGAGAATGTCGGTGGGGCAGGGGGCACCACCGGCTCGACGCGGGCAATGCGCGCAAGCCCTGATGGCTATACGCTTGTGCTGGGCAACATGGGCACGCACGCCGCGGCGGTTGCGCTCTATCCGAACCTCGCCTACCGGCCTGACACCGATTTTGCGCCAATCGGCATGGTCGCCGGCCTTCCAGTCCTGGTGACGGCCAAAAAGGATCTGCCGCCGCGCAACCTGCGGGAATTCTCAGCCTACGCAAAAGCGAACGTCGACAGGCTTAACATGGCCCACGCCGGCGTGGGCTCGATCACGCATGTCACCTGCCTCCTGCTCAACGCGCTCATCGGCGTTAATCCGACCATGGTGCCATTCAATGGCGCCGCCCCCGCGGTGAGCGCGCTGGTCGGCGGCCAGGTCGACTACATGTGCAATGCCGTCCCGGACATCGTTTCGCAGGTTCAGAGCGGCACGCTCAAGGTCTATGCGACCGGGACCGCCACGCGCGACCCGGTCTTGCCGAACGTGCCGACCGCGAACGAAGCCGGCCTCCCGCAGTTCCAGGCGCTTGCCTGGAACGGATTATTTGCGCCGGAGGGTACACCCAAGCCGGTGCTCGACACGCTGACCTCCGCGCTCGACCGGGCGCTCGATGACGAGAGCACGCGGGCGCGCCTCATCGAGCTTGGCAGCGAAGTTCCCGAGAAAGCCCGGCGCGGCCAGGAGCAGCTTGCAAACCTGGTTAAAAGCGAGGTTGCGCGCTGGACGCCGATCATCAAGGCGGCGCTCGTCAAGCCGGAATAAGCAGAAAAAGCACACCGCAGGAACAGTGCGGATGCTGTTCTGCAGTGCACAACAAATCGGCAATGAAATCGGGGAACGGTTTGGCCCGCTCGGTATTTATCTAAAATTCGGCGATCGAACCAACAAGCAAGATTGCTTGGTGGAGGGCAGCGTGCACATACAATTCTGGGGGACCCGCGGCTCCATTGCGACGCCCGGATCGCTGACGGCGCGCTACGGAGGAAATACATCGTGCGTTGAGGTCCGCTCGGCGCGCGGAACCCTGGTCGTGCTGGACTGCGGAACCGGCGCGCGTCCGCTCGGTCGAAAGCTGATGTCCGGCGGCGCGAAGGGCCTCCGCGGCAATCTCCTCATCAGCCACACGCACTGGGATCATATCCAGGGCATTCCGTTTTTCGCTCCGCTTTTCGCGCGCGGTACCGAATGGGACGTATACGGGCCCAAGGGGCTTGGCGCGTCCTTGCGCGAGGCTTTGGCCGGGCAGATGCGGTACGACTATTTCCCGGTCACGCTCGATGAGTGCAGCGCCAGGATTCGCTTTCATGATCTTGTCGAAGGCAGCTTCGATGTCGGCGACATCAAGGTATCGACGCGCTATTTGAATCATCCGGTGCTGACCCTGGCCTATCGCCTGGAGGCCGATGGGGCAGTCGTGGTGTATGCCTGCGATCATGAGCCGCACGCACCCATGCTGGCCGTCGAGGGACGGGATCTTTCGGAGCAGGATCGGCGACACGCCGAATTTGTTGAAGGCGCCGATCTTCTCATTCACGATGCGCAGTACACCGCCGCGGAATACCCGAGCAAGATCGGATGGGGTCACAGCCCGGCCGAATACGTTGTGAGCCTGAGCCGGTACGCGCGGGTGAAGCGGGTCGCGCTCACGCATCACGATCCGCTTCGGGATGACGATGCAATCGACCGCATGATCGCAACGCTCAGGCAGCATTCGTCCCCACCGGAGGTTTTTGCCGCGTGCGAGGGGCAGGTTGTCCAGCTCGGAGCCTCGCAAGACCAAGGTTCCGCTATCCGCGCTGGCGAGCACGAACGCGACGCCGAATTGCCCGTCGGGCCCGATCCGGGCGAGCGATCCGTGCTCATCAATGTCGCTGACCCAAGAACGGCAGCAGTGCTTGACGAGGCCCTGTGCGCGGAGGGTATTTGCGCGAAATCCTTTTCGAGCCTGCACACGATGCGCGCCCTCATGGCGCAAGAACGCCCATGGCTCGCGATACTCGAGCACGACCCCCCTCGCGTCGACGGCATGGACATGTGCCAGTCGATCCGGAGCCTCGCAGAGGACGACGATCGCCGGCTTCCCATTCTCATGGTGGTCGAGCAGGAGGACCAATGTGCCGGCGACGCGGCGGGCGTCACGGATTGGCTGATCAAACCCTTCACCGTTGCCCACGCGCGAAGCAAGATCGGTGCATGGCTATTGCGGACAGCATGTCAATCGATCAGCAACGATACTTCCGCCGCCGCCAAGCAGCCGGTGCCGGCCGTTGCCGAAACTCTGCAAGCCAAGCTAGTCATGGTGGGTGGAACGACGACGGTCCTGCGCGCAACATCGGATGAAGCAAACAACCATCTGCCGGAGCGGAGCTCGCAGCTGGACAAGTCGGTCCTGCTCTGGATGTACGGCAGAGAGATCGCTCCCTTTGAGACTGCGGCCTTCGGCAGCATGGCGGGCGACATCATCGCGCGCGCCAAAATGGCGCAGCGGCGGGGAATGAAACGAGCGATTGCAGCACGCAGATAGGGCACGTAGCGCCTTTTGATTGATGTTGGGAACGCACGCCGCAGATTATGCGGGAACCTTTAACCCGGTTGCGTGTTCTTCATTGCACATTTCGAGTGAGATGTGCGCCGGGAATCTGCGCTCGCTGCGTGCCGCGGAAAGGAAGGTGTCATGTCGATCGGTGCAATGTTGATATTGGTAGCGATCTTCTTTCTCGTTCTCTACCTGATCTGGCTGTTGCCCGCTCCGTGGAGGGTGCGGCAGATCATACAGATAGTCGCTATCATCCTCGGTCTGCTTTACCTGTACCAGCATCCCTCGTTGCTGCATTTCTAGGCGTTTCGCTCGAGTTGAACCGCGGCCACCACCGTCATGTGCGGGCTCGACCCGCGCATCGCTTTCCTTGCGAAAGGGATGGATTGCATCGGATCTCGGGCCTGCCCCCGGCTCCGCACCGCAACTTGTCGCAAGTCGCGTAGATCCGAGCTGCCTCTCCGGTCTTTCGTTACTACCGCGCCGCTTGACGCAATCCGTGCTCTGCGCGGCGCAGGCCGGCAACTGCGTTGAGAGAGCGCTCGGGCATGCTAAGCTTGGGCGGACGTGAACAGGACAGCGACAATGCCCGGCCGGATCGCGCGATGCGCGCGGCGGCGCCCACCCGCGGCGCGCTTCGTGCTCGCATTGCACGGGAAGCTCTGACATGCGCAGCGCCGACATGGCTCTGCGGCTTTCGGTCGTGTTTGCGGTGGCCGGCTCCATCGCGCTCGCCGCCGGCATCTATGAGATCGACCGCCGCGAGAAGAGCACCTCCGAAACGGTCACGGCCAATCTCACCGAGGTCGAGCAGCGGGTCCAAAGTCTGGGTGATCAAATTCGGGTTCTCAACGAGCAGTCAGCGAAACAGCTGAGCGCTAACGAGCGGCAGGTTCGGGCGCTCCTGGGTCAGATCGAGGCTCTCGAGTCTCGGCTCAAGGAGATCGAGGACGACTTGCGCGCCCGGCGGCTGGAATCCCCGCCTCCTCGACGCTGACGCGGCAGCGCCGGAATGCTCACCCGTCGCCACTTGATTGCCCTCGCCGCCGCCCAGGCATTGGCGCCGCGGCTTTCCATTCGGGAGGGACGCGCGCAGACCGCGAAGGCCGGTTTCCCGAGCAAGCCGGTGCGCATCATCGTGCCGGTTGCGGCCGGCGGCCCGACCGACATTGTCGCGCGCATGCTTGCCGAGAAGCTTTCAAGGATGTGGGGGCAGGAGGTGTTCATTGAGAACAAGGGAGGTGCCGGCACCAACATCGGCAACGAATACGCCGCGCGCTCCGATCCTGACGGGTACACGATTCTGTTCGCGACCACGTCGCTGGCGGTGAACACCAGCCTCTACCGTTCGCTGAGCTACGATCCGATTGCGGATTTTGCGCCGGTCTCGCTTGTCACCCAGCTTGCCTATTTCGTGTTCGTTCCGAACTCGTCGCCGGCTCGTTCCATCAACGAATTCATCGACTACGCCAAATCCCGTCCGGGCAGGCTGACCATCGCATCGCCCGGCACCGGCAGCGCGCCTTACCTGGCCGAGATGCTGTTCCTGCAGATGGCCGGCATCAAGATGACGCACGTTCCCTATCGCGGCGCCGCGCCTGCCTTCGCAGACCTCATTCCCGGTCGCGTCGACTGCTATTTCGGCAGCGGCGCGCTGCTGTCCTACGCGCGCTCGGGCCAGGTCCGCGTTCTGGCGAGCAGCGGGTCCACACGGGACGCGGCGGCCCCCGATGTGCCCACCATCGCCGAGGGAGGCGTGCCGGGTTACGACGTCACAGCGTGGCAGGCGCTATTCGTCCCGGCAAAAACGCCGCCCGCGATCGTGCGCAAGATCAGCGCCGACACCAACACCGCGCTTGCCGATCCGCCGACCAGGGACAAGCTCGCTGCGACCGGCTATGCGGCCGAAGGCTCTTCGCCGGAGGAGCTTGAAAAGCTGCTTCGCTCGGAAATCGCCAAATGGGGTGCCGTCATCAAGTCCCTCGGCCTCCGGATCGATTAGGGCATTTTCGAAATGGTTGAGCCAAAAACTACGTCGTCAAGCCCGGCCATGACGCAAAAGTCATTTCGATCTCAACCCATCCCGCTCTAGGTGTGAACTTCAGGAGGACGCAGCCTGCTGTCGCGCAGGTGCTGCTTCGGAAAATCCCGAGATCGCCGTGTCGGGATAGAGCTCCTTTAGACGCGGATAGACCTCCCGCGCGAACATCCTGATGCCGCGCACGGTGTCGTCATGCTCGAGAAATCCGGCCTGCCCCATGATCAGGAGATGGCCGTATCCGCCGACATGGTCGTAGTGTCTCGCAAGCTGCCTGACGACCTGGTCCGGCGTTCCCGCGAACATGGTGCCGGCCTCGATGGCGCCATCGACCGTCGACTGCTTCGTCCCATAGGCGCTGACCACGTTGTGGGCGCCGCGCGCGAGCGCAACGTTCATTGCCACCGGCACATAGCCCGGCGGATTTGCGAAATGCGCGGGCACCTTGTTGGCGGTGATGTACCACAGCAGCTTTTCCGCGCCGGCGCGGGCCTGCGCCTCGGTTTCCCCGACATAGACCAGCGCCGCGTAGGCGAGCCGATCGATCGGCACGTTCTCCCCGCGTCCGGCCTCGCGCCAGCCGCGGCGATAGGCTTCGTAGATGCGTCTGGTGGTGTCGAAGCCGGTGAGGAACGTGGCCTGCACATAGCCGCGCGCGCCCACCTGCGCGGCGCCGCCCGTGCTGGTCGTGCTCACCCAGATCGGGGGATGCGGCTGCTGCATCGGGCGCGGCCAGATGTTGATGGCGCGGTGATGAAAGAAGCGCCCTTCATGGCTGAA
>Ga0306924_10000573_pt1 | contig 31023 bp, 26 predicted proteins | sample sta12Can44000111_FD_203756 | JGI IMG/M metagenome (GOLD analysis project Ga0306924, IMG submission 203756) | Lab enrichment of tropical soil microbial communities from Luquillo Experimental Forest, Puerto Rico - statanox.12C.anox.44.000.111 (v2)... | ecosystem: Environmental > Terrestrial >... | reverse complement strand
GCATGGGAAAAGGAACGTTTCAAGAACAAAACGGAAATAGAGGAGGTTCACGGCCCTCAACGTCCGTGCGCAGGGCGCTGCATTCCGCCATTTAGAGGAAAAAACGCGACGCGGTGCGCGCCGGTTACGGCCGCGCCATCTTGCACGCGGGGTTATACGCCCAGTTGCGATCGAGTCCGACGATGCACCACTCGATGCCCCAGGTGGCGCCGATCATGCCGGTGTCCTCGGCGATGGAATAATGGATGACGTGCCGGGCGCCGTCGGAGACTTCGACGATGCCGCTGCAGAAGCGGCGTGGAATGGTCTGCGCCGCCCACGGGCGAAATGAGGTCTCGCGGATGTGCTCGAAATTGAGAATGCGCAGATCCGTGGCCCAGTACATATTTTCCTTCTGGTTGAAGCGCGAGGCGATCTTGACCAGCGCCTCCGGGTAGTCGCACGGCGGCAGCTTGCCCTCGTATTCCGGACCGGAAAGATAGAAGTTCATTTCCCACCAGTTGGCGGCGCTGGCCGGCGCCGTTGGTAGCGCGGCGACCGCCGCGGCAAAGGCGAAGGCGAGCAACAGCGCGCGGCCGGACATGATTCGAGCCCCCCAGTGGCGTCCGTCGACGGTGATGCCCCAACCCCGGCGAAATCAAGGTATCGCCGCACATTCCCTGCAAGAAAGCGGCGACTGTGGCCTTCCGGCCACGCTTTCAGTTTCCTCGGCGAAGCGGCTTTGCAGCGCGCCGGACGCCCTCTAAGTTCAGGGCAGCAAAGGGGAGGCGCGGATGCTGCGCAGGGCGTTGCTGGCTTTCGTCGGCGTTCTGCTGCTGGGCGCTGCGGCGCGCGCGGAGATTTACATCTACCACGCCAACGACACCGGCGGCATCATCCCGTGGTCGTGCGAAAACGAGGCCATCGCGCAGCAGGTCGCGGCCGCCTATTGCGCGCGCTGGGACAAGTATCACCGCATCACCGGCGTGCACCGGCAATACGGCGACTTCATCGCCTTTAGCTGCCTGTGGTCGCCCTACGTCAATCCCTACGGCCTGCCGGCGGTGCGCACCCGCTCCACCTGTTACTATCCGCGCCCGCTGCCGCTGATCATCACGAAGTAAGAGCCCTCAGCTCCATTTCACATCGTGCCGGGCGAGTACCTTGCGCACGGCCTCGACGAGCTTGTCATCGCGGACGGCAAACTGCGCTTCGGCCTGCTTCTTCAAATAGTCCTCGCGCTCTTTGCTCAGCCCGGCGAGTTCGGCGCCAAGGATAAGATCTTTGACTTGAACTTCGCCTTTTTCTTTTTCGTTTGCCCCTTGAATGACGACGCAGGGGCTACCTCGCTTGTCAGCATATTTCATCTGCGCGCCGAATTTGCCGTCACCTAGATAAAGCTCGGCACGAATGCCGGCATTGCGCAGAGCCGCAACCATGTTTTGGTAATCGGCGATGCGCTCCTTGTCGAATACCGTCACGACCACCGGGCCGGGCTCAGCCTTGCTCTCGATCTTGCCGAGATGCTGCAGCGCCGCTAGTAGGCGCGACACGCCGATTGAAATTCCTGTCGCCGGCACCGCCTCGCCGTGAAAGCGTGCGATCAATCCGTCATAGCGACCGCCCGCGCCCACTGAACCGAAGCGTACCGGCCGGCCATCGTCCGCCTTGATGGGGAATGTCAGATCAATCTCAAAGACCGGGCCTGTGTAGTATTCGAGGCCGCGAACGACAGAGGGGTCGAAACGAATACGGCTCGAATCGTAATTCGTTGCGAGTGCCAGGTGCTCGATCTCCTCCAGTTCATTCAGGCCGTGTTGGTAGGTTGAGTTCTTGGGAAAACGATTTCGCGCTGCGCGAATGGTGGCTGCATTAATTGACGGACTTGGACCACCGGTTGGCGGCGGAGCAAACATATACATAACCTGCCCAATTTGCTCTTGGGACAAACCCGCGCCTTTGGTGAAGTCGCCGCTCTCGTCTTTGCGACCCCCCGCAAGCAAGGCTTGAACCCCATGACTCCCAAGACGGTCATACTTGTCGATGGCACGTAGTACCGTGAGTCGCTTCGCTGCATTCGCTTCGCCGCCAAGCCCGATCGACTCCAGCACGCCGTCGAGCACTTTGCGATTGTTTACCTTGACGACGTACTGACCCTTGAGACCCAGCGCCTCCATGGTGTCGGCGGCCATCATGCACATCTCGGCATCCGCGGCCATCGAGGCGGAGCCGACGGTGTCGGCGTCGAACTGCATGAATTGGCGGAAGCGTCCCGGCCCCGGCTTCTCGTTGCGGAAGACCCAGCCCTCGCGATAGCTGCGGTAGGGCTTGGGCAAGGAGTCGAAATTCTCCGCCACGTAGCGCGCCAGCGGCGCGGTCAAGTCGTAGCGCAGCGACAGCCACTGCTCGTCGTCGTCCTGGAACGAGAACACGCCTTCGTTGGGCCGATCCTGGTCGGGCAGAAATTTTCCCAGCGCGTCGGTATATTCGATCGCCGGCGTTTCCAGCGGCTCGAAGCCGTAGCGCTCGTAGACCGCGCGGATCACCCCGAGCATGCGCCGCGTCGCGGCGATCTCGGCACCGCTGCGATCGGCTAACCCGCGCGGCAGGCGCGCCTTGAGCTTGTTGGTTTTGTCGGGCTTGTCGGCCATTATTGCCCTGCATTGCCGGCCCGCGGGTGGTAGCAGCCGCCCCGCGCAGCGGCAAGGGACGCAAGAATCATCGTTGCGACGCCATCGCGCGCAGCATCGAGAAAACAGCAGCGGAGACAGCGCCATGCCAACGGCACCAGCACAGCGAGCAACCGCCGTCCCCAACGACCTCGAAGCCTATTGGATTCCGTTCACGCCGAACCGGGCGTTCAAGGCGGCGCCGCGCCTGATCGCGCGCGCCAAGGACATGCACTACTACACGCCGGAAGGCCGCGCCGTGCTCGACGGCACCGCCGGGATGTGGTGCACCAATGCCGGGCACAACCGCGACCCGATCGTGGCGGCGATCCAGGCCGAGGCGGCCGCGCTCGACTACGCGCCGGCCTTCCAATTCTCCCATCCCAAGGCGTTCGAGCTCGCCAGCCGCGTCGCCGCGCTTGCGCCGGCCGATCTCGATCAGGTGTTCTTCTGCAATTCGGGCTCGGAGGCGGTCGACACCGCGCTCAAGATCGCGCTCGCCTATCACAACGTGCGCGGCGAGGGCGCGCGCACCCGCCTGATCGGACGCGAGCGCGGCTATCACGGCGTCGGCTTCGGCGGCATCTCCGTCGGCGGCATGGTCAACAACCGCAAACTCTTCGGCACGATGCTCGCCGGCGTCGACCATCTGCCGACGACCTACAACCGCCAAGAGCAGGCGTTCAGCAAGGGCGAGCCGGACTGGGGCGCGCATCTCGCCGACGAGCTCGAGCGCATCGTGACCTTGCACGACGCCTCGACCATCGCCGCGGTGATCGTCGAGCCGATGGCGGGCTCGACCGGGGTGCTGCCCGCGCCGAAGGGCTATCTGCCGCGCCTGCGCGCGATCTGCGACAAGCACGGCATCCTGCTCATCTTCGACGAGGTCATCACCGCCTACGGCCGGCTCGGCCACGCCTTCGCGGCGGAGCGCTACGGCGTTACTCCCGACATGATCACCTTCGCCAAGGGCATCACCTCGGGCAGCGTGCCCATGGGTGGCGTGCTCGTGCGCAAGGGCATTTACGATGCCTTCATGCGCGGGCCGATGCACGTGGCCGAGCTGTTTCACGGCTACACTTATTCGGCGCATCCGCTCGCCTGTGCGGCCGGGCTCGCGACGCTCGACCTCTATCGCGAGGAGAACTTGTTCGAGCGCGCGCGCAAGCTCGAGCCGGTCTGGGCCGAGGCGGCGATGTCGCTCAAGGGCCTGCCCAACGTGCTCGACATCCGTTGCGTCGGACTGACCGCCGGAATCGACGTCGCCTCGCGGCCGGGCGAGGTCGGCAAGCGCGCCTACGACGCCATGGACAAAGCCTTCCACGAGCACGATCTGGTGATCCGCGCCGCTGGCGAAACCCTCATTCTGACCCCGCCGCTGATCCTGAGCGAGCGCGACATCGACGAGATGTTCGCCAAGACCGCGCGCGTCATCAAAGCGGTCGCGTAGGCGCCTTCACCGCCCGCGCCCTGCGAATGCCGGCTGCGGCCGCAGGATCGCCCAGCCGACGGAGAGCACGCGGTCGCCGCGGCGGAACGGCAGCGTGAACGGCGGCTGAATCTGCGCATCGCCCGCAATCGCGCGCAGCCCGAGCGGCATTACCGTGGGATCAAAGCCCGCCTCCTTCAACCGGCCGACATCGCCGGCAACGGCGCTGCCGGTCCACACCACCACCGCGCCCTTGCTGCGCAGGTCGCCGAGATCGATCCAGGGCGCGCGGCGCCAATCGCCGTCGATCAGCACCCGCGGCTGCTCCGCCGCGTAATGCGCGACATTCCCGCCATCCCACATGGTGCCGACGACATAGGTCAGCGGCCGGCCGGTGGCGGCGCGAAAGCGCCGCGCGAGCTCGTCGGCGAGCCGGTCGCCGGGGTAGAACACCGCGCGATAGCGGTGGTCGATCGCCGGCAGCACCGAATAGGTGGCGGCAAAGACGATTGCGAATAGGACAAACACGCTCACCCACACTGCCGCGATCCGTCCCAGCCGCGCTCGTGTCATCGTCGTGCGGGCGTAGAGCACGATCCACAGCCCGAGGAACAGCCACAGCGGGTAACCCCACATGGCGATGGCGCCGCGGCCGCTGATTGCCGAGATCGCGACGGTCGCTGCCGCGGGACCGAAGGCCAAGAGCGTCACGATGCGCCGGTCGAAGGCATCGGCCTGCGCCGCGACGGAGTCCTTGTCGTCCGCTCCGTCCCGGCGTGGCCAAACGACGGCAGCGGCGATGATGAGCGCCGGCAGCAGAAACGCCAGTTGGCCCAGCGCAAACATGAGCGGATGCACAACGTGATCGAGTAGCCCGCGCGAAGGCGCCGCGCGAGCGCTCGCATAGGCAAAGGGAAGAAAGTCAGTACGCACCAGCCAAAGGAGGTGCGGCGCCATGATCAGCAGCGCGAGCGCGAGCGCCACGTAAGGGCCGGGCGTGGCGAGCGCGCGCCGCGCATCCCGATCGATGAGCAGGAACAAGGCAAGCGGCGCCGCCAGCACGACCACGAAATATTTCGCCCACAAGGCAAGCCCGACGGTGACGCCGAGCAGCAGCCAGTGGACCATGCGGCCGCGCCGCAAACCGGCGTGAAAGGCGTAGCCGGCGAACGCCCAGAGCGGCAATTGGATGACGTCGTGATTGAACTTCGCCGCAGTGAAATGGAAGTAATGCAGCCCGTCGAGAATGAGCACGGCGACCAGCGCGCCGGTAGCGCCGACGAGTTCGCGCGCCGTGAGCCAAACCGCGATGAAGGCTAGCACCACCGCAATCTGCGCCAGCGCGTAATAGGCGGCGTCGATGCCGATGGTGCGGTAAACGATCTCGACCAGCCACCAGGGCAACGGCGGCAGCTTGTCATAGCCGAGCTGCCATTCGCGCCCATAGGTCAGCGCCTCGATGAGGTCGAGGGGCAGATTGGGATAGAGCAGCGCCGGCAGGGCCGTCCAGACGACAACATGCAGCGCGAGGAACGCGGCAAAGGCCCGCTGCGGATGGCGTTCAATGGCGGCGATCAATCTGGACATCGATTGCGGCGGGTGCCCTCGGCGTGCGTTGCGGATGGCTTATAGCGGCTGCGGGCGCGATTGGGCAAAGCGACGCGGTTGACATCGAGGCACCGACAGCGGAAGAGGAACCGGGACGATGCGGCCCATTGCCCAACTCCGGTTTGCTCGACCTATCCGCTGTTTCGCCACCCACTTCATGTCGGTTGTGCTCCCGCCATTCACCGCTCATTTCGCTACGCTCGCCAGCGACTACGATGTCGTGCTCTGCGACGTCTGGGGCGTCGTGCACAACGGCGTCGCCGCCGCGCCGGAGGCCGGCCATGCGCTCGCGCGCTTCCGTGAGCGCGGTGGCACCGTGGTGCTGATCACCAACGCGCCGCGCCCGGGAGAAAAAGTCGCGCGGCTGACGCTCGATCGGCTCGGCGTGCCACGGGAGGCCTACGACGGCATCGTCAGTTCAGGCGATGTCACGCGGGCGCTGATCGCCGCGCGGGCGGGAGCGCACGTCTTCCACATCGGTCCCGAGCGGGATTTACCGCTGTTCGACGATCTCGCCGCGCCGATGGCGCCATTGGAACGCGCGCACTATGTGGTCTGCTCGGGCCTTGTGGACGACACCGTCGAGACGCCGCAGGACTATCATGAGCTCGTCGCGCGAATGCGGGCGCGCGCGCTGCCGATGATCTGCGCCAATCCCGACGTAGTGGTCGAGCGCGGCGACACGCTCGTCTATTGCGCGGGCGCGATCGCCGATCTCTATGCCGCCGCGGGCGGCGAGGTGATCTACGCCGGCAAGCCATACCGGCCGATCTACGAGCAGGCGCTCGCCCTGGCGGAAGGCGTGCGCGGGGAACGGGTGCCGCACCACCGCGTGCTGGCGATCGGCGACTCGGTACGCACGGATCTCAAGGGCGCGGCGGCCTTCGGCATCGATTGCGTCTTCGTCACCGCGGGCATCCACGCCGAGGAACTCGGCGCCCGCCATGACCCCGACGCCGCGGCCCTATCGAGCATCTTCGCGGCGGCAGGCGTGGCGCCTAAGGCGGTGATGCATCGGCTGAGCTGGTGACCGCAGCCGCCGCGTCGAGTTGGGCTTGCTTCGATAAGCGCAGCAGCGTTGCATGACAGGCGCCGCCCGTGCTCAATCTTCGGAGCACGTCAGGCCCGTTGCGCCCGCCGCCATGACCAACCAACCGCAAGCGCCAAAGCCCCTCGTCGTCGTCCGGGGGGAAACGTCCGCGGATCACGCGCTCGATGGCGCGGTCGTCGCCATCGGCAATTTCGACGGCGTGCATCGCGGCCACCGCGCCGTGATCGCGGCGGCGCTGGCGCGTGCCAAAGCGCTCTCCCGGCCGGCTGCCGCGCTCACCTTCGAGCCGCATCCGCGCCGCTTTTTCCGTCCCGACGCGCCGCTGTTCCGCCTCACCGACGAGCGCGCCAAGCTCCGGCTTCTGGCCGCGACGGGGCTTAGCGGCGCCATCGTGTTGCGTTTCGACGCGGCGCTGGCGGGCCTCTCGGCGCAAGACTTCATCACGCGCATTCTGGTCGCGCGCTTCGCCGTCGCCGGCGTCGCCATCGGCTTTGATTTTCGTTTCGGCCTCAATCGCGAGGGCTCTCCGGAATATCTCGCCGCGCAGGGCGCAAGGCTCGGCTTTGCCGTCGACATCGTGCCGCGCTTCGAGGACGCGGGACGGCCGGTACGCTCCGGACCGATCCGCGCGGCGCTTTCCGGCGGACGGATTGCGGAAGCAAACGCCCTCCTCGGCTATCCCTGGTTCGTCGGCGCCAAGGTCATCCACGGCGACAAGCGCGGGCGCGATCTCGGCTATCCCACCGCCAATATGCGGCTCGATCCCGACTGCGGCCTCAAGCACGGCATCTACGCGGTGCGGGTGGACGTGGGCGGGCGCCGCTACGACGGCGTGGCAAGCTTCGGACGGCGGCCGATGTTCGACCAAGGCACCGTGCTGCTCGAAGTTTTCCTGTTCGACTTTTCCGGCGAACTCTACGGCGAGACGATCGACGTCGCCTTCATCGACCGGATCAGGCCAGAGCTCAAATTCGATAGCGTTGAGGATTTGGTGCGCCGCATGGATGAGGATGCACGGCTCGCGCGCGCGGCACTGACCGCCGCGCCGGACGCGTTTCCCAAGCTCGGGCAAGTGGCGGGCTAGTCTTCGGACTCTGCCTCATCGTCATCCGCCGCCGCCGCGTTACGGGCGGACCACTCCTTTGTGACGCCGGCGGCGAGGATGCCGAGCGCGGCGAGCGAGGCAAGGCGGCGCCACCCGATCGTCTGTCCAATCTGTGCCGCCACCGTCAAGAATTTGGGGTCAAACCAGCTGCCGCTGCGGGCCGCGAGCTCGACGCGAGCCTGTTCCATGTTGCGGCGTCGGCTCATGACGCACGCCAGCACTGCGATCAGCGCGATCACCGCGAAGGCGCAACCGATCACCACGCCGGCGATCAATGGGTCATAAATGTCTGCGAGCCAGACGAAGAGCACGACCAGGAGAAAGACCACCGCGCCAAAGGCGGTGACGATGGCGATGACCGCCCAAATCAGGACTGCTGGGCTGAGGCCGGTGCGGACTTGGGCGTTGAGGGTGAAATACCGGAGCAAGCCGCTCATAACGTTCCAACTCATCAACGCCGGAAGCGGCGAGTCACCGTCAACGGTTCGGCCAGGCTATTTGCGCCACATCGCCCCGAACAGGAATCCGATGCCGAGCGCCATGGCGAGCGTGGTGTAAGGCCGTGTCCGAAGCGACTCGTCGATGGCATCGACCACGCGGTCGCTGACTTCTTGCACGGCATCGACCGCTTCTTGTCCCTTGGCGGTGGCGTCGGAAACCACGCCCTCGACGTTCGATTTGGCGCGCGACCACGCGGCGTTGCCCTTCGCCGTGAAGATGTCGGCGATTTGTGTGGCAAGCCGCGTCACGTCGTCTCGCAGCGTCTGCAGATCCGCCTGGATGTCGCCGCTCGCGGCGGACGCCGCTTTTCCGCTCTCGCGCACGGCGTCCTTGGCGTCTCGCGTCGTCTCCCGAACCGTGTCCCTGATCGTGCCGGATGTACTGGACATGGACGTGCTCCACTGTGACCGTGAACTATTCCCGTGCCGCCAACCGGGTGCAAGGGAAAAAGTTCCCCGCCACGGTCGCGTACGCGCTCGTCAGCCCGGCAGTTTACTCTCATCCGGCGGAAATAGGCGCGCCATCGTGACCATGATCACGACCGTCAGCGGCACGGCGAGAAAAGCCCCGATGGGGCCCCACAGCCAGGCCCAGAAGGCGATCGCGAGCAGAACCAGGAGCGGGATTGAGCGTGAGGCGGCGGCCCAGGATGGTCGGCGTGATGAACTGGCCCTCGAGCGTCACCAGGCCCACGAATGCGGCCGGCGGCACGAGCGCGTAGCCCAGCGACGGGAAACTCACCAATCCCACGCCGAGAAGGATCACCGTCATGCAGGCGGGACCGATATAGGGAATGTAATTGAGCACCATCGCCATCAGTCCCAGGATGATCGGACTGGGGAAGCCGAAAAACCACGCGCCGAAAGCGACCACCACGCCAAGACAAAAATTGATCACCGTCACGGTCGCCACGTAGGCCGCGAGATGATCCTCGATGTCGTTGACGATGCGGATGAAGCGCAGCTTGGCGTCGCGGCTGCTGAAGAACGACACCACGTATCTGCGAAAATCCATTTGCGTGGCGAGAAAGAAGACCAGCGTGACGAAGAAAAGGGTGATTTCGACGACCGCCGGCGTGACGAAAGCAACGACCGGGGTGACGATGGCCAATTGCGACGTCTCGACGGCGACGGTCTTTTCCGGCGACGGCAACAAGACGTCCTGCAGCTCGCGCAACGCCGCGAGCGGGCGATCGAACACGTAAAGCTTCTCCTTGATCGTCGTACCGATGTCCGGCGCCTTGGCGATCCACTCGCTGACTGGCCCGGAAAGCAGCGTCACGGCGGTCCCGGCGACGGCGAGGAGCAGCGCACCGAGCGCGATGGCGGTCACCCAGGGTGAAATGCGATGGCGCGTCCCGGCCTTGACGATCGGGGCGAGCGTGGTGCCGATGATCATCGCCGCCGCCACCGGCAACAGAACCGGCCGGGAGTAATTGAGACAGACGACCAGCAATAGAACGAAAATTCCGACGGTCGCCATGTGCGCCGCCGGCGTCCAGATGTCCTCGATCGACTCGAGCGGTTCTGGAGGATCGCCCTGGTCGCGCTGGCCGCGAAATAACTCCACTTTCGCCTCCACGAGGGCGGCGGGACACGTGCGCGATCTTAACACACCGTGTCGGGCTAAGTTCCCGCCGTGCGGCGCCGCGGGCGCCGGGGACATCGCGAGCCGCGCGCCCGCACCAATGCCGCGGACCTTTTCGCCTGTGGGGCGATCTGCTAGGAAGCGCCGCATGATGGCGCGCGTTGCATTCGCTGCTTTGCTCGGCTCGCCCGTTCGGCGAATTACCGGCCCGGCCTCCGCTTGACCATCGGTCGGCGGGACCGGGGATTGCGTTGCCGAGCTATTGTTGCCGTCCCAATTCCAAGTAGACGATCATGACCGACGCCGCCCGCGATTACAGCGAGACTCTGTTTCTACCCAAGACCGATTTTCCCATGCGCGCCGGGCTGCCGCAGAAGGAGCCCGAAATCCTCGCCCGCTGGCAGAAGCTCGATCTTTATGAGCGGCTGCGCGCAGCCGCGCGCGGCCGCGCCAAATTCATCCTGCATGACGGCCCGCCCTACGCCAACGGCAACATCCATATCGGCCACGCGCTCAATAAGATTCTCAAGGACGTGGTGACGCGCAGCGAGCAGATGCTCGGCTACGACTCCAATTACGTGCCGGGCTGGGACTGCCATGGCTTGCCGATCGAGTGGAAGATCGAAGAGGAAAACTACCGCTCCAAGAAGAAGCCGAAGCCGGACCTCTCGGATCCGCAAGCCATGATCGAGTTCCGCAAGGAGTGCCGCGCCTATGCGCAGCATTGGCTCGAGGTGCAGCGGGAGGAATTCAAGCGCCTCGGCGTCGAGGGCGATTGGCAGCATCCCTACACGACGATGGACTTCGCCTCCGAGGCGCAGATCGCGCGCGAGCTGATGAAGTTCGCGCAGAACGGCACGCTCTATCGCGGTTCCAAGCCGGTGATGTGGTCGGTGGTGGAGAAGACCGCACTCGCAGAAGCCGAGATCGAGTACGAGGATTATGTCTCGGACCAAGTGTGGGTGAAGTTTCCGGTGCGACGTTTCGCCATCACTGAACAACCGGAGATTGACCGGAGGCTAAAGACCGCTGCTGTCCTGATCTGGACGACGACCCCGTGGACGATACCCGGTAACCGCGCCATCAGTTTTTCGCCGAAGATCAGGTACGGCCTTTACGAGGTTACAGATGCGCCGCCCGAGAATTGGGCCAAGGTCGGCGACACGTTCATTCTCTCAGAAAAGCTTGCCGAGGACGTCTTTCAACACGCGCGCGTCAAGGCATTCAAACAGGTCGCCACGCTTCCGACTGAAGTAGTCAATGGCATCCTCTGTTCGCATCCTCTCAAGGGGTTTGGCGGAGGTTACGAGTTCCTCGTACCGCTGCTTGAGGGCGATCATGTCACTGAGGATGCAGGGACTGGGTTTGTGCACACCGCGCCAGGTCATGGTCGAGAAGACTTCGAAGTTTGGACGGATAATCGAGCATTACTAGACGCGTCGCATATCAACACGACAGTGCCGTACACGGTCGATGAGAACGGCGCGTTCACCGATCATGCGCCCGGATTTACCGGCAAGCGCGTGATCACGGACAAGGGCGAAAAGGGCGACGCCAACGAGGCGGTCATCAAGGCGCTGGTCGATGCAGGCATGCTGATCGCGCGCGGCCGGCTCAAGCACCAATATCCACATTCCTGGCGCTCGAAGAAACCAGTGATCTTCCGCAATACGCCGCAATGGTTCATTGCGATGGACAAGCCCATTACGTCTCAACTCATTAAGTGGGCCGAAAATTCCGGAGTCGCTTCGCGCGACACGCTGCGCAACCGCGCGCTTGCGGCAATTGCAGTCACCCGCTGGGTGCCTGAGCAAGGCGAAAACCGTATCACCGGCATGATCGAGAGCCGGCCCGACTGGGTGATCTCGCGCCAGCGCGCCTGGGGCGTGCCGATCACGGTGTTCGTGCGCGAGACGGGCGACGGCCCGCCCAAGATCCTCGACGATCCGCGCGTCAACGCGCGCATCGCCGAGGCGTTCGAGCGCGAAGGCGCCGATGCCTGGTATCAGCCCCGCGCGCGCGAGCGCTTCCTCGGCGAGCTCGCCAACGAGGACTGGCAGAAAGTCGACGACATCCTCGACGTCTGGTTCGACTCCGGCTCGACCCACGCCTTCGTCCTGGAAGATCCTGCGCACTTCCCTTCGCTCGCAGGCATCAAGCGCAAGCGGGACGGCGGCCCGGACACGGTGATGTATCTCGAGGGCTCGGACCAGCACCGCGGCTGGTTCCAGTCCTCGCTGCTCGAATCCTGCGGCACGCGCGGGTACGCGCCCTTCGACGTGGTGCTCACCCACGGCTTCGTGCTCGACGAGGACGGACGCGCAATGTCGAAGTCGCTCGGCAACGTGACGCCACCGCAGGACGTGATCCGCCAATCCGGCGCCGACATCCTGCGCATGTGGGTATGCGCCTCCGACTATGCCGACGATCTGCGCATCGGGCCCGAGGTCCTCAAGACCACAGTCGAGACCTACCGCAAGCTGCGCAATACCATCCGCTGGATGCTGGGCTCGCTCGCGCACTTCCATGAGGAGGACCGCATCGCGCCGGACAAGATGCCCGAGCTCGAGCGGCTGATGCTGCACCGGCTCGCCGAGCTCGACCGCCTCGTGCGGGCGGCCTACGCCGATTTCGACTACAAGCGCATCTTCGCCGCGCTCAACGCCTTCATGACCGCGGAACTTTCCGCCTTCTACTTCGACATCCGCAAGGACGCGCTTTATTGCGACCCGCTCTCCTCGGTGACGCGCAAGGCCTGTCTCAGCGTGCTCGACCATCTGTTCCGCGCCACGGTCACGTGGCTCGCGCCGATGCTGCCGTTCACCGCCGAAGAGGCGTGGCTTGCGCGCTATCCCTCGGCCGAGGGCTCGGTGCACCTCGAGCTGTTTCCCGAAATCCCGTCGGCCTGGCGCGACGACGCGCTGGCGGAGAAATGGCGCAAGGTGCGCACCGTGCGCCGCGTCGTCACCGGCGCGCTGGAGATCGAGCGGGCGCAAAAGCGTATCGGCTCCTCGCTCGAGGCCGCGCCTGTCATCTATGTCGCCGATCCGGAGCTGTTCGCCGCCGTGGTCGACGTCGATTTCGCCGAGGTCGCGATCACCTCGGACTACACGCTGGTGGAGGGCGACGGTCCGCCCGACGCGTTCCGGCTCGACGACGTCAAAGGCGTGGCGGTCGAGGTGCGGCTCGCGCAGGGAAGAAAGTGCGCGCGCTCGTGGAAGATCCTGCCCAGCGTCGGTTCCGATCCGACCTATCCCGACGTTTCCCCGCGCGATGCCCAGGCGCTGCGCGAGTGGGAAGCGATGCGCAAGGCGGCGGAGTGACGGCGGTGGCGGAAGAGCGGTCTCTCGGCATGCCCTCGCAAAGTCGCGGCTCGTTCCTGTGGGGACCGCTCACGCGATTCGCGCTGGCGATCGCGGTGGCGACCGCGGTCGTCGATCAGGCGGCCAAGCTGTGGCTCCTGTTCGGTCTCGACCTGCCGGCCCGCGGGATCGTGCGGCTCACCCCGTTTCTCGACCTCGTGCTCACCTGGAACACCGGCATCAGCTATGGGCTGTTCCCGCAGGACGGGCCGCTGGGCCAGGCGGCGCTGCTGGCGCTCAAGGCGATTGCCGTGATTTTGCTGTGGATTTGGCTGGCGCGCACCTCCTCCCGCCTCGCCGCGCTGAGCCTCGGCCTCATCATCGGCGGGGCGATCGGCAACGCCATCGACCGCTTCGCCTATGGGGCGGTGGCCGATTTCGTGCTGTTTCACATCACGACGGCCAATTTCACCTTCAATTGGTACGTTTTTAACCTCGCCGACGTGGCCATCGTCGCCGGCGTGATCGGCCTGTTGGTCGAGACCCTGATCGGCCCGGGTGCCGCAAAAGCGCCCCGATCATAACCACAATAACTGTCGGGGAGACGGCACATTTTGCCGTCATTTGAAGGGGATAGCTATGCGGGACCGAACTCCGAAGCGCGCGCGGCGCGTCGCCGCCGCGGCGGCCCTCACGCTGGCCTTGGCGCTGGCCTGGAACACGGGCAGCGCGCTGGCGCAAGACGATGACGACGACGACGAGAACGTTCCGCTCGATACCAAGATCTTTCGCCAGTTCATGAAGGATATCGGCCTGCAACGGGACGGCGCGCCGGTTGATTTCCGCGAGCGTGCGCCGCTGGTCGTGCCGCCCACCCGCGATCTGCCGCCGCCGCGCGACGCGGATGAGGTCGCCAACAAGACCGCGGCATGGCCGAAGGACCCGGACGTCAAACAGCGCAAGGAACGAGCCGCGGCCGAGAAGGCGCGGCTCAAGGGCAACGTCAGCGTGGAAGAGCAAATGCGGGCGCTGCGGCCGGACGAACTCGACAAGCCCGGCGCTGCGAAGGGCGGCGACGGGAAGACCGCCGATGCCAAGGGCGACGGCAAGACGGGAGACGATGCCGCCCGTCCGATGATGCCCTCCGAACTCGGCACCAAAACCAAAAAATTGTTCGGTTCGATCATGTCGTCGTTTACGCCGGCGGCGCCGGAGTCCGAGCCGTTCACCGGCGAGCCGACGCGCGAGAGCATGACCGCCCCGCCCGCAGGCTATCAGACACCGTCGCCCAACTATCCTTACGGGTTGGGCATCCAAGATAAGCGCAAGGCGTCGACGCTCGAGGAGCGGGTCGAAGGCCGGCAGTGAGACGGAACTTTCCGCGACAACACGTCTCATCCACTTTTGCGCCCGAGCAGTTGAGGTTCGCGCTCGCATTCTGTCGCCGGAACGTGCATATCGTGGGGGCGACGCTAGTCCCACGAGAGCAAATTCGTGTCCCATAGGCTAACTCTTGCGATCGCGGCATTTGCTGCGGCGGTGCTCGCCGGCGCGGCACATGCCGGCATCGGCGCCCAGATCACCAACTTCACGCTGTCGAACGGTCTCGAGGTCGTGGTCATTCCCGATCATCGCGCGCCGGTCGTGACCCACATGGTCTGGTACAAGGTCGGCTCCGCCGACGAGACGCCGGGGAAATCGGGACTCGCGCATTTCCTCGAACATCTGATGTTCAAGGGCACGGCCAAGAATCCCTCTGGCCACTTCTCCCAGGTCGTCGCCACCATCGGCGGGCAGGAGAATGCATTCACCGCCGCCGACTACACCGGGTATTTCCAGCGCGTGCCGCGCGACCAACTCAAAAAGATGATGGAGCTCGAGGCCGACCGCATGACCGGCTTGGTGCTCACCGACGACGTCGTGCGCCCGGAACTCAACGTCGTGCTGGAAGAGCAGAACATGCGCGTCGGCAACAATCCCGCCGCGCGGCTCGGCGAGCAGATGGACGCCGCGCTCTACCTCAACCATCCCTATGGCAGGCCGGTGATCGGCTGGCGGCAGGAAATCGAGCAGCTCGACCGTGAGGGGGCGCTGGACTTCTATCGGCGCTTCTATACGCCCAACAACGCCATCGTCGTCATCGCTGGAGACGTGACCCCCGAAGACGTCCGCGCGTTCGCGCAAGACACCTACGCCAAGGTTCCGCGGAGCGGCGAGGTCAAACCGCGCGTCCGCCCGCAAGAGCCGGTGCAGGAGGCGGCGCGCACCGTCACGCTCGGCGATCCGCGCGTCACCCAGCCCAGCCTAAACCGCTATTACCTCGTGCCTTCGAGCACGACCGCGCGGCCGGGCGAGAGCGAAGCCCTCGACGTGCTCACGCACATTCTCGGCCGCGGCGCGAACAGCCGTCTCTATCGAACGCTGGTGGTCGACAAAGGCGTCGCAGTGAACGCGGGCGCGAGCTACGACGGCACCGCCGTCGACAACACGCGCTTGAGCGTCTACGCAACGCCCAAGCCGGAAACCACCCTGCCGCAGCTCGAACAAGCGATCGACGCCGTGCTCGCCGAGGTGGTCGAGAACGGCGTGAGCGCCGAGGAGCTTGAGCGCTCCAAGAACCGACTGATCGCCGACGCCGTCTACGCCAACGACAATCAGCGCACCTTGGCGCAGTGGTATGGCGCGTCGCTGGCGACCGGCGCCACGGTCGAGCAGGTTCGCACCTGGCCCGACCGCATCCGGCTCGTCAGCGCCGACGCGGTGCGCGATGCCGCACGCCGCTGGCTCGACAAGCGCCGCTCGGTGACCGGCTATCTGGTCAAGGACACGCGCAGCGAGGAGAAACGCTCGTGAACGCCGCCTCCGCCCTTCGCCGCGCCGGATCGCGAGCGCTGATCGCCCTGGTCGCGACCGCAGGCATCGCCCTTGCCGCTCCTGCGGCGCTGGCGATGAACATCGAGCGCGTGGTGAGCCCGGGCGGCATCGAGGCGTGGCTGGTGAGCGATCACACGCTGCCGCTGATTGCCATCGAATTCGCCTTTCTCGGCAGCGCCGACCAAGATTCCCTGGACAAGCCCGGCGTCGCCAGTATGGCGACCAGTCTGCTCGACGAGGGCGCCGGCCCCTACGACGCCAATGCGTTTCACGACCGGCTCGAACGCAAGGCGATCGAGCTGAGCTTCCGCACCGGGCGCGACTATATGCGCGGCGCGTTGCGCACGCTCACCGAGAACCGCGACGAAGCCTTCGACGCGCTGCGCCTCGCGCTGAGCGAGCCGCGCTTCGACCCGGCGGCGGTGGAGCGCGAGCGCGCGCAGACGATGGCTCGGCTGCGCCGAGAAACGCTTAACCCCAACGATATGGCGAACCGCAATTGGTGGGCGACGGCTTTCCCCGGCCATCCCTACGGCCTGCCGGTCAACGGCACGCTCGAATCGGTGCCGACCATCACCATCGACGATCTGAAATCCTACACCGCCCGCGCGCTGGCGCGCGACAACGTCAAGATCGCCATCGTCGGCGACATCGATGCGGAAACCGCCGGCAAGCTCATCGATCGCACCTTCGGCGCGCTGCCGGCGAAAGCCGATCTCAAGCCGGTCGCGCCGGCCGCGCCGCAGGGCCTCGGCCGCCGCATCGTCATTCCGCTCGACGTGCCGCAGGCAGTGGTGAATTACGGCGGGCTGGGAATTGCGCGCAGCGATCCGGATTTCATGGCGGCGTATATCGTCAATCACATCCTCGGCGGCGGCGCCTTCTCGTCGCGGCTCTATCACGAGGTGCGGGAGAAGCGGGGGCTGGCCTACGGCATCTCCGACAGCCTGGTCTGGCTCAATCACACCGCGCTGTTGCTCGGCTACACCGCCACGCGCGCCGATGCCACCGGGCAGACCATCGAGATCATCGAGCGCGAGATCCGTCGGCTCGCGGAAGAAGGGCCGACCGAAGCCGAATTCGTCAAGGCCAAGACCTATCTCAAGGGCGCCTTTGCGCTGGGTCTCGACACCTCGAACCGTGTTGCCAGCCAGCTCGTGACGATGCAGATCGACAATCTCGGCATCGACTATATCGAGCGCCGCGGCGCGCTCATCGATGCGGTGACGCTCGCCGACGCCAAGCGCGTGGCCAAGCGGCTGCTCGACGGCGGGATGCTGATCACCGTCGTCGGCCGCCCCGAAGGCGTCACCTCGAGCGAGGGTGTGGCCGGCGGATCGCCGGGGCCGGTCGCCAAGCCCGCCGATACGCCGGCAGGTCGACCCGAACAGCGTTAGTTTTCGCGCCTCGCTTTGGAGGTGGTGCGATTCTGCGCAGGTGGCGCCACCGTTATCTCGCCGCATCACCCCCCTCCCCACCCCTCCCCCACAAGGGGGGAGGGAGCAGACCGAGTTCGCGGCTCGAGCCGCTTCCTACATAATGATCCGCGATGATCCGCATCACTCCTTCGATCAGCATCGGCGAGGGCGAGCTCGAGGAGCATTTCATCCGCGCGTCCGGTCCCGGCGGGCAGAATGTCAACAAGCTCGCGAGCGCGGTGCAGCTTCGCTTCGACGCGCGCCGCTCGCCGAGCCTTCCCGACGACGTGCGTGCGCGGCTCGAGCGGCTCGCCGGCAGACGCCTCACCCGCGAGGGCGTGATCGTGATCAACGCCCAGCGCCATCGCACCCAGGAACGCAACCGCGAGGATGCGCGCGAGCGTCTCGTCGATTTGATCCGCCGCGCCGCCGTGGCGCCGGTTCCACGCCGGGCGACCAAGCCGACCGCCGGCGCCCGCGAGCGCCGGCTCGAATCGAAAAAGCGCCGCTCGAGCATCAAAGGCCTGCGCCGCGCGCGGCCGCCGCTCGACTAGCGTTTTGCGATTGGGTCGTTTGGCCAAAACCCCTTTGGCTCGAGACGCGAGTGGCCTGTTTTCCCTGTAAATAACAGGCAGAAACAGGCGCAGGGCCCGGGCGATTGCGGTTCCCGGCGCTTGCGCACGGCGCTCGCCGACGGCATTTCCATTGTTCCGATCAATGAAAAACAATGAGTTCATTGTTCCGATCAATGAAAAACAATGGGTTCATTGTTCCGATCAATGAAAAACAATGAGTTCATTGTTCGGATCAATGAAAAACAACGAGTTCATTGATCCGATCAATGAAAAACAATGAGCGGCCTTCCCGTATGGCCGCACGTTGGTTCTCAGGCCAACGGCCGGATTCCTCATTCCCCACCTCACGATGTCAAACAGCGCACCCGCTTTCGCTGAAGCTTCGGCGAACAAGTCGCCAAGTCCGCCATAGCCTTGGGCGACGGCGGACAAGACGCCCCTCACGAGTGAGGGTGCGAATCTTCTACATCAGCTTCGTATCGTAGTCAATAGAAAAATGCGATAAGTAGTCGATCGGCAGCCTCAAGCGCGACGGCCGTGAAGACGCGATGCGCAATGAAATCCGGCGCATCGGCACAACAAAAAGGCCGCTCACCGAGCGGCCTTTATCGGGCGGGCCGGATAGTGCCAGCCTAGTGTCCGCAGCGCACTCCCATCCGAGGCCGTATCTGCGAACGAGGCACAGGATACCAGCGAAGGGCATTTTCGGCTGTAGCGGCGCCGACACACCGAGGAAAATGCCATACTGCAGCGCAGCGCGAACGCGTGCGACGCGAAGAATTTTGCCGTCAACCTCGAGCCGTCCACACGCCGACTGAAACAGCGGCCGCAAAGCACGTGTCCTGTCGGGCAACTAGCCGTGTACTCAGTGGCTGAGAGACGGGACGTCAACGCAGAGGAGTGACCACATCAGGCTATGAGCCGCTCGTCATCCCAAACCTTGTCGGGCATCGGCAGGCCCGCAAAGGTTTCTTTGGTCGGTGGCCTATCCGGCTCAATGCCCAACATGTTGAGCACCATCATGAGCTGGCGTACGTGCTGACCCGAATGCCAGGTGGTGCGCTCGAGATACTCGTGCAACGTAACGTCGCCGTAGTAGACTTGGGCCTTGCGCGAAAAATCGGTCGTCTGGCCTGGGCCATCCCACCAGGCCTGAAATCGCCCTAGGACGTCTTGTCCGTAGGCTAGGATCTTGGCTTTAGTGGTCATCTCCGGCAGGGGCACGCGGCCGTAAGCGCCTTCCTTGAGCGGCAGGTTCTGCACCTCATGCTCGAGGAAGGCATCGGCGATGTTGAAAATGTGATAGGCGAGCTGGGCGTAGCTGCGCGGGCGATGCGGCAGCATGCGGCCGAGCCTATCGTCCGGGATTTGCGCGAAGAGCCGCAGCGCTGCTGCTTGGATCTCGATGAGCCGCGCTGCGAGTTCGCGCGCGGGCAGTATCTGCGCCCCGCCCCACGCGATGCCGGCGACTCGTGCCACGTCGCGCAGTACCTGCCCATTCGCCCAATCCTCGCCGCGCCGCACGATCGGCACCGAGCGGATGCCCAGCATTGCCAGCTCGGCAAAGGCATCCCTGTCCTCAAGCACGTTGACGGAGACGAAGGGAACGCCGTGCTTGGTCAGGAACTCCTTCATCCGGAGGCAACTGGTGCAGCCGGGCTGCCAGTATGCTTTGATCACGGATGCTTCAGGGGATGATTGCACCATGGGCGTGCTCCGCAAATGCCGGGACAGGATACTGCGCCCATCCGGGGTGGCAAAGGCGCGATACTAGTGGGACGCAAGGATCTTTGGGAACAAGCCAAGATGCAAAGGTCCCCGAAATGACGTCCGCCCCAGGTCCGAAGATTCGTCTCAACGGCGTCAGGTATCGCTGGCCTGACCGCCCGGTTGTTGTCGTGTGTAACGATGGCGGCGATCCCGCGTATTTCGATCGGGCAGTTAAAGACGGAATCGTACCCAACGTCGCTCGCTTCATGGAGACGGGGTTTTCTGCGATCGCCCAATGCGTCATTCCGAGCTTCACCTGTCCCAATAATGTGTCGATCGTCACCGGCAGCCCGCCCTCGATCCACGGCATATCCGGTAACTTCTATCTCGAACCGGGGACAGGAAATGCGGTCGTTATGACCGGCCCCGAGCTCATGCGCTCGACGACCATTCTCGCGGAGTTTTCACGCAAGGGAGCCAAGGTCGCGTCCATAACGGCCAAGGACAAGCTGCGCCAGCAGCTCGGTAAGGACATGAATATTGCGGGTGGCTGCATCAATTTCTCGTCAGAAAAGGCCGATAAATGCAACAACGGCGAGAACGGCATCGAGAATGTGCTTGAACTCGTTGGCATGCCATTGCCCGACATGTATTCACCGGAACTGTCGCTGTTCGTGCTCGAGGCTGGGATCAAGCTCCTTGAGACGGCAAAGCCGCTCATCATGTATCTGTCGCTGACCGACTACATCCAGCACAAATACGCGCCCGGCGAGCCGGAGGCGAACCGGTATTATCGCGACATGGATGCGCAGTTCGGCCAACTCGATCAGCTTGGCGCCATCGTCGGTATCGTGGCGGATCACGGCATGCGCGACAAATCGACCCCCGACGGCTCGCCCAAGGTGGTATGGCTTCAGGACGCTCTCGATCTCGAGTTCGGAAAGGGCGCAACAACCGTCATCTGCCCGATCACCGATTATTTTGTCGCGCATCACGGATCGCTTGGCAGCTTCGTGCGGGTCTATTGCCATCCCCCCGCCACACCTCAAGCCGTGATGCGTCTTGCGGGCAAGCTCCCCGGCATCGAAGCCGCCTATGACAAGAGAACCGCCGCTCGCATGTTTGATCTGCCGATCGACCGCGAAGGCGACGTCGTCGTCATAAGCGATGCCGAGACCTGCATAGGTACGACGCCCTGTGCGCACGACCTCTCCGCCCTCGGCGGCCATGCGCTGCGTACACACGGCGGCATCGCCGAAAGCCGCGTCCCCTTCATTCTGAATTACCCGCTCAACGAGGCGTATGCGCAACGGGCCGCGCGCGGCGATTTGCGCAACTTCCACATCTTCGACTTTGCCATCAACGGCGTCCAATCGTAGGTGGGCAAAAGGCGCGCGCTGCCACGTCCTTTGCGCTTGGGCAAAACCGTGTGCGCGCGGTGCCCACCCAGCGAGGACACATCAGACCCTTTTGCCAGCCTAGACGGCTTTGCCATCAACGACGTGACGACGTGGAGGTTCAGCGTTCGCGCAGCTTGGGATCCATAGCATCGCGGAGCGCGTCGCCGAAGAGACTGAAGCCGAAGACGCTGAGCGCGATCGCAAGGCCGGGAAAGACGGCGATCCACGGCGCCGTCGAGGCGAATTCCTCGGCGCCTCCCTGCAGCATCAGTCCCCAGGCCGGTGTCGGCTCCTGCACGCCAAGACCGAGATAGGACAACGACGCCTCCGCCAGGATCGCCTGGCCAACGAAGGCGGTCAGCATGATCAGGAACGGCGCCATCACGTTCGGTACCATGTGGCGAAGGATGATCCGGGTGTGACCGAAGCCGCAGGCGCGCGCCGCATCGATATAGGGCATTTCGCGGATCGCCAGCGCGCTTGAGCGGACCACCCTGGCGCAGCGCGGGATGAGGGGAATGGTGATTGCCACGATCACGTTATGGACGCCGCCGCCGAAGATGGCGATGACGGCGAGCGCCAGAATGATCAGCGGGAACGCCATCACCACGTCGAACACCCGCTGCAGCAATAGATCGAGACGTCCGCCGAAATAGGCGCTTGCCACCCCGAGCACGAGCCCGGTGATCCCGCCGAGCAGTGCGCAGGAGAAGCCCACGAACAGGGCAGTGCGCGCACCGAACACGATGCGGGAGAACAGGTCTCGGCCGAACTGATCGGTGCCCATGAGGTGCGCCCAGCTAGGGGGCTCCGTCATGGCGGCGAAATCATTCGAGGTCGGGCTGTAGGGCGCAATCCACTCGGCCAAGAGCCCAGCCACCGCCATCACCAGCACAAGCACCAGGCCGACCGTGCCGAGCGGCTGGCGCCGGCAGAAACGGATGATGCCGGCGCGCCACGAACGCGAGCGCTCCGTCGCCTCGGCGGCGGTTGCAACGTAGGGCGCGAGATCGAGATCGACCACGGCACTTGCCCCATCAGCCGAAGCGGATGCGCGGATCGAGCCACGCGTAGAGCAGATCGACTGCCAGATTGGCGAACACGAAGATCGCGACCGTGAGCATGACGAGCGCCTGCGTCAGGGTATAGTCCTGGTTCTGGACAGCGAGCACGAACAGGCGCCCGACACCATTGAGGTTGAACACCTGCTCGGTGACCACGAGCCCGCCGATGAGGAAGGCGAACTCGATGCCGATCAGGGTGACGACCGGGAGCAGCGCGTTCTTGAGCGCGTGGCGGTTGATGACAAGTCGTTCGAGCAGGCCTTTGGCGCGGGCGGTGCGGATATAATCCTCGCGCAGGACCTCGAGCATCGCCGAACGAGTCATCCGCATGCTCACCGCAGCGTAGCGGTAGCCCACGGTCAGCGCCGGCAGGATCGCCATCGACAGATTGCGCAGCGGATCCTCCCAGAACGGGACATAGTCTATCGGGGGCATCCACGGCGCGCCGAAGACCGCGTTCGAGATCTCGAGCACGGCGAGGATGGACAAAATCCCGAGCCAGAACGACGGGGTTGCGATTCCCGCGATTGCGACCGTGCGCACCACATGATCGATCCAGCTGTTCTGCTTAAGCGCGGAGATGGTACCGAGCGGGATCGCGATGAGGATAGCGAACACAGTTGCCATGACGGCGATTTCGAGCGAGATCGGCAGCCGCGCTGCAATCTCTTCGGCGACTGGCTTGCCCGACCACATGGAGATGCCGAAATCGAGGCGAGAGAAATTCCAGACAAAGTCCACAAACTGAAGGATCACCGGACGATCGAGCCCGAGCTCCGCGTGACAAGCCGCAATGGTACGCGGATCGACGTTCCCGCCGCCGGAACCAAGGCGGACTAAACAGATATCGCCAGGGATAAGGCGCATCAGCACGAACACGAGCGCCGCGGCCCCGATCAGCGTCGGGACCGCGAGCAACACCCGGTTTGCGACATACCGGTACATCCGGGCTACTTGTCCAGCCAGACGTTAGCCAGGTCCTGATTGATGTAGTGGCTGGGGCTGATCTTCCAGCCCTTCACGTAGGAACGAGCCGGCACGATCCGATACCACCACGGCGTCATGATCATGTGCGTCTGCGTGTCGAGAACGTATCTTTCAAACTCGCGGATCATCGCTTGTTGCTTGGTCGCGTCGGTCTCGCGCAGGAGCGCCTGATAAAGCTCGATTTCCTTTTGATCATCGTAGCCGCCGTAGTTCTCGGCGTACACCGAGTGTGGCAGGAACTTGCCGATGTCCAAGAGCGGGTTCACCACGCTCTGGCAGTTGAAGTCCACGGTCACATCGAAGGTACCGTGACGCAACGCGTCGAAGAACGGACCGGTTGGTAGCACGCGCTGCGTGACCTGCAGTCCGACCTTGCTCCACTCGTCGATCAGCCAGGTGCCAACATACTTGTACGGCTGGTCGACATTGCGGTTCATCAGCTCGAATTTGAGTCCTTCGGCGCCAGCCTCCTTGAGGAGACGCCGGGCCTCCTCGCGCGATTTTCCGATGTCCGGCCAGAAACCGGCCAGCTGCTCCAGTTCCTGCTTCGATGCCGCGAGCGGCGATCCGGGGAACACGATGCCGGCCACCGTGTGCACTGTGGCAATTTTGGAGAGCGCCGGCGCGCCGTGCCAGCTGTCGATTGCCAAAGCCAGCGCCCGGCGAACCCGGACGTCATCGAACGGCTTCTTCTTATGGTTGGGCGTCACCAGGTTGCCGCAGTTCCAGTCGCTTGTCTGGACCGTGATCTTGTCGCCAAGCTCGCGCACGAGCTCATCGCGCGCCGAAGGCGGCAGGCCGCGGAACTCTATTGCGGCGCGGTCCGCGCGGATCGCGTCGACCCGCACCGCCTGCTTGGCCGCAAAGATGCCGATGAACCCGTCGAGATAGGGCTGCCCCGGGCGATAATAGTCGGGATTGCGTACCCCCTTGATCGACTGGCCTATGTCGTAACTCGCGAACTTGAATGGGCCGGAGCCCATGATGTTCTTCTCGTACCAGTGCGGATCCTTATCGAGAATCTCTTTCTTGTAGATCCAGGCGTAGGGATCGGCGAGCGCCGGCAAAAATGCGTTGGTCGCGAACTTCAACCGGAACACCACGGTCGTCGGATCGGTCGCCTCGACCTGGTCGACCATGATGAAATAGCTCTCTCTCGCGCTCGATACGCCGTCGGGGGGACGGACGATCGCCTGCCAGCTCGCCGCAACGTCCGCGGCAGTGAGCGGCGTGCCGTCGTGAAACTTCACGCCCTGGCGGATCTTAAAGGTATAGGTCTTTCCGCCGTCGGTCGGCTGCGGCATCTCGGTGCATAAATCGCAGACGAAATCGGTGGTCGAGGAGGGATTGTCCGGATTGACCCTGATCAGCACGCTGTAGAATGGCGCAACCGCGTGCACGGTCGCAAAAGTGGTTTCGCGGTGACCGTCGAAGCTCGGTGGGGCGTCGGCCGGAATCATGAAGGTGAGTGTCCCGCCCCGCTTCGGGGTTTCGGCAGCCGCCGTGGCGGCCATGGTCGCGACGCAGAAAACGGCGAGACCGGCTGCCGCCCATCCTGATTTCCTGATCATTCGTTCCTCCCTCTTGTTAGGCTAACGCACCTCGCTGCAGGCCACCCAGTGGCCAGGGCGAACCTCCCGGAGCTGCGGACGCACGCGGCTGCAGCTCTCCACCGCCATGGGACAACGCGGGTGAAAGACGCAGCCCGGCGGCGGATTGATCGGGCTTGGCACCTCCCCTTTCACAGGCCGAAATTTGCGCCCGGCTTCGACGGTGGGATCCGGCACCGGCACTGCATCGAGAAGCGCCCGCGTGTAAGGATGCAGTGCATTGTCGAACAGCTCGTCGCAATCGGCGAGCTCGACGATACGCCCAAGATACATCACCGCAACGCGGTGGCAGAGATGCCGCACCACCGACAGGTCGTGGGCGATGAACAGGTAGGTGAGGCCGAAACGCACGCGCAGGTCCTCGAGCAGATTCACGACCTGCGCCTGGATCGAGACATCGAGCGCGGATACCGCCTCGTCACAGATGATGAATTCAGGATCGAGCGCGAGAGCGCGGGCGATTCCGACCCGCTGGCGCTGGCCACCTGACATCTCGTGCGGATAGCGGTCGGCAAAATTCGGATTGAGACCGCAGATCGCGAGCAGCTCGCGCACTCGTGCGGCGCGACGTCCCACATCCGGCGCCATCGCGTGTACCTTCATCGGCTCAGCAAGGATGTCGCCGACCTTCATGCGCGGATTGAGCGAGCTGTAGGGATCCTGGAAGATCACCTGGATGCGGCGTCGCAGCGCCAGCAGTTGCTTGTGCGTGAGCTTGGCGAGATCGACGCCGTCGTACAGGATCTCGCCGCCAGTCGGTCGCTCGAGCAGCAGAATGCATCGACCGGTTGTCGTCTTACCGCAACCGCTCTCGCCCACGAGCCCCAGCGTCTCCCCGCGGCGAATAGTGAAGTCGACGCCATCCACGGCCCTCACCTCGCCGACCTTGCGGCGCGCGAAAATCCCCTCGGTAACCGGGAAGAGCTTGCGCAGGCCCCTCACTTCGAGGAGCGTTTGTGCATCGGTTGCAGGCATCGTCATGCCACAGCTCCGACCGCGGCCATCTCGCGGGCGCGCAGGCACGCGGACCGGTGTCCTGTTGGCGCCACCGGTTCGAGCGGCGGCTTCGCCTTGGCGCAGGCATCGACGGCGAAACGGCAGCGGGGCCGAAAAGCGCAGCCCTCATCGAGATGCGTGAGATCGGGGGGTTGGCCGTCCACCGGGTCGAGGCGCGCCCGGCGCGGGCGATCCAGCCGCGGCACCGACTGCAGCAACGCCATCGTGTAGGGATGGCGCGGATTGTGATAGATCGCCGTTGCCGGGCCGCTCTCCACGATCCGTCCCGCATACATCACGTTGACCCGACTAGCGTAGCGCGCCACCACCCCAAGATTGTGCGTGATGATGATGAGCGCCGCGTTGAGCCGGCGCGTGAGTCCGTTCATCAGCTCAAGGATCTGCGCCTGGATGGTCACGTCGAGCGCGGTCGTCGGCTCGTCCGCGATGATGAGCTTAGGATCGCAGGCGATCGCGATAGCGATCATGACGCGCTGGCGCATGCCGCCCGAGAGCTCGTGCGGATATTGTTTGAGGCGGCGGGCCGGATCGGCGATGCCGACCAGGCCGAGGAGCTCGATAGCGCGCTTGCGCGCGGCAGCGCGATCCACCCGGCTGTGTTGCTCGACCGTCTCGGTGATCTGCCGGCCGACGCTGAGAACCGGATTCAATGACGTCATCGGCTCCTGAAAGACCATGCCGATGTCGCTGCCTCGGACGTCCCGCATTTGCGCGTCCGGAAGCTGCATGAGGTCGCGGCCGAGAAAGAGAACCTCGCCGCGCGTGATCCGTCCGGGCGGATCCGGGATCAGCCGCAGAATCGACAGCGCCCCGACGGATTTGCCCGACCCGCTCTCGCCGACGATCGCCACCGTCTCGCCCTGCTCGACAGCATACGATACCCCATCGACGGCGCGCACGACCCCCGCACCGGTCCGAAACTCGGTGTGCAAATCCTTGACCTCTAGGAGCGGTGCCAAGATCCCTGCTGCGCTCCCTGGAAGTTTATTCTTGTTATCAATGTTAAATTACCGCGTTGGCCGAGCCCCCGAAAGGTCTGTCAATGACGCAGGCAACGGGCAATTTGTCGCCCGGCAGCGCCGGAGCACTCCCTCCGGTGGCATACCGAGGCCGAGAACATGCGCACGGCTTACAAAGCGCCGATTGATCCCAAGGACGTCGACGCCATCGTCGACTACCTCGTCAGACTTGGCGGCCACTACCCCCAGAAGCGCCCGCTGGCGCCGATAATGACGACGATCAAGCCCAGCGGCAGGTTGATGCTGATGATCTGGCGGATGCGCTCGAGGCTCGCGCCGGCGCGCGGCCAATCCTGCGCGTCGACGGCGCGTTTGAATGCGAGCCACGGCCCGTGGAACAGCCACACGAACAAGAGGATCATGATCCACCCAATCCCTTGCATGAGGTGGATGTAGAGACCCGCGCCGGCAAAACCGCCGAAGACGATGAACACCATCGCGTAGCCGCTCGCGAGCAGCAGCAGCACCGCCACCCACACCCAGGGAAAGAATTTCTGAAACGTGACGCGCATCAGCCGCAGGCGCTGCGGCGGCTCGAGCGTGCCGAGCGCCGGACGCAGGCAGACATAGATCGCGAACATGCCGCCGACCCAGACGACCGCAGCGAGCGTGTGAAGCGCCAAGGCGAGCGCGGCCATGCGCGGACTCCTCGTTCCCAGGAGGATGAAACAATACTATAGCGGCCGCCTTCGCGCAGTGTCACAGGCCGAGTACACTCCCCCTCCCATCAGCCGATTCGGCCGGAACCATCGATGCCCGTCCGCCAGCTTTCCGAAGGCATCGTCAACCGCATCGCAGCGGGCGAGGTGGTGGAGCGCCCGGCGAGCGTGGTCAAGGAGCTCGTCGAGAACGCGCTCGATGCCGGCGCAACGCGCATCGAGATCGTCACCGACGGCGGTGGACGCCGGCTGATCCGCGTGACCGACGACGGCAGCGGCATGACGCGCGCGGATCTCGCGCTGGCGGTGGAGCGCCACGCCACCTCCAAACTGCCCGACGATAATCTGCTCGACATCCGCACGCTGGGCTTCCGCGGCGAGGCGCTGCCCTCGATCGGCGCGGTCGCGCATCTTGCCATTGCGACGCGCCACGCGAGCGAGCCGCACGGCTGGACCATCGCGGTCGACGGCGGGCGAAAAGCTGACGTCAAGCCTGCGGCGCTCGGCGAAGGCACGCGCGTCGAGGTGCACGACCTTTTCTATGCGACGCCGGCGCGGCTCAAATTTCTCAAAAGCGACCGCAGCGAGGGCGAGGCGATCCGTGAGGCGGTGCGGCGTCTGGCGATGAGCCGGCCCGACGTCGCCTTCACGCTGGCGGGCGAGGAGCGCGCATCCGTCACCTGGCCGGCGGCGCTGCCCGGCGCGGCCGGACGGCTGGCGCGGCTCGCCGATATTCTCGGGTCCGAGTTTCGCGCCAACGCGGTCGAAGTGCACGGCGGGCACGGCACGGTAACGATCGAGGGCTTTGCCGCGCTGCCCACGCTCAGCCGCGCCAACTCGCTCGGCCAATATCTCTTCGTCAACGGCCGCCCGGTGCGCGACAAGCTTCTGATCGGCGTCGTGCGCGCCGCCTACGCCGATTATCTGCCGCGCGACCGCCATCCCATCGTCGCGCTGTTCGTCACGCTCGATCCGCGCGAGGTCGACGTCAACGTGCATCCGGCCAAGGCCGAGGTGCGCTTCCGCGACGGCGGCCTCGTGCGCAGCCTGCTCATCCGCGCGCTGCAGGAGGCGCTCGCGCGCGACGGCCAGCGCGCGGCGACGACCGGCGGCAGCGCCACCATCGCCGCGTTCCGGCCGGCGGCGCTCCCCCGGCGCGGCGGTTGGGACTGGCGGCAGTCGCCGGCGCGGCCGATCGATGCGCGCGGCATGCCGATGGCGGCGCGCGGCCACGCCGCGCCAGGATTTGCGCAGGCGGCGCAGGCCGCCTTCGACGTCGGCGGTCCCGCCGCCGACGCGCGCATCGGCGAGGTCAGCGAGCCCGACCTCCTCGACCGGCCGCTCGGCGCCGCGCGCGCGCAGGTGCACGAGACCTATATCGTGGCGCAGACGCGCGAGGGGATCGTCATCGTCGATCAGCATGCCGCGCACGAGCGCATCGTCTACGAACGCTTGAAAGCGGCGCTTGCGAACACCGGCGTTGCGCGGCAGATCCTGCTCATTCCGGAGATCGTCGAGCTTGATGAGTCTGACGTCGCGCGGCTCCTCGCGCGCGCCGAGGAGCTTGCCCGCTACGGGCTCGTGATCGAGCCGTTCGGGCCGGGCGCGGTCGCGGTGCGCGAGACGCCGGCGCTGCTCGGCGAGATCGACTCGCGCCTCCTCCTGCGCGACCTCGCCGAGCACATGGCGGAATGGGACGAGGCGCTGCCGCTCGAGCGGCGCTTGATGCACGTCGCCGCCACCATGGCCTGCTACGGCTCGGTGCGCGCGGGCCGCCGCCTCAAGGGCGAGGAGATGAACGCGCTCTTACGCGAGATGGAGGCGACGCCCAATTCCGGCCAATGCAACCACGGCCGGCCGACATACGTCGAATTGAAGCTCACCGACATCGAGCGGCTGTTCGGGCGGCAGTAAGAGCGGGCGAAGCTGCTCCTGGCTTGGGTCCGAGGCGACCAACACTCAAGACGCACGCAGGATCCGCTCGGTCACATCGGTCGAGCAAACCCCCTTGCCAAGTTGGGCAAGGGCCGCTTGCACCTTGTGAAGATGCGCATGCTCGCCTCCACCCATCCCTTCGTCTTCGGCGCGCAGAAGAGCTCGCTCATCCGCTTCCCAGGCCTTCAGAATGGCTAGCTTCGCGGCCGGATCGATATCGTCGTTTTCGACAACATCCATGGGGGATTTGAATGTACGCGCAGGGTTCAATTTCGCCCTGTCCAGGTAATTCTGCTCTCGCATGACTTACTCCTGTTGGCTTGCATTTGGCTTTCTGAAACAGATGTATCATCGCTTCACGTAAATGCAATATATGTATCATAAATATTTTAGCACGTTGAATCAGCCGCTTAGGCACGTATCCACAGAGCGGGACAGCCGCTTCGCGTACGCCATGCTGCCAGCGTCCGTTTAAGGCAGCTTTAGAAGATAACTCCGGACCAAGAGAGAACGACCCTTTTGAATCGATGCCGAAAAGACACAACGCAACACGATAGTGCATCGTAACTGGGCCTTGAGCGTGGTTTTCTCCAGCCGGTCGAATACGGTGTTAAGGCTGCCGTCGGGGGCGAGCCCATGCTGCCAAGGCGTCTGCTGATTGTCCTGGCAATGCTGGGCGGAATTCATTCTGCCCATGCGCACGGAATTGCGGGCAATCGATTCTTTCCCGGCACGCTATCGTTTGATGATCCGGCGGTAGCCGACGAAGCGATCTTGCCAAATTTCGCAAGTTTTAAAGCTCCAGTGGATGGCGGCAATGTCGTCGACAACAGGTTCGATTGGTCTTTTTTTCGTCTTCTTACTCCAACCCTCGGAGTTGGCGTTGACGGCGCATGGGTTCACCGGAACTGGGGCAATGCTCTGCGGTCGGGATCTGATGTGATCAGCCTGGGCCTCAAAGGGGAGGTCTATCGTAACGATATCCATGAGGTCTTGGTGTCAGCGCGGTTAGGATGGGGCATCGGGGACTCAGGGGCTCAAGGAATCAGCGCCAATGCGCCCGACTCGCTCCAGCCTGGGATCTTTTTCGGCAAAGGTTTCGGTGATCTTCCGGACGGGTTGGCATGGCTGCGGCCGTTCGGCATTACCGGTGCGGTCACGCTCGACCATCCGATGACGGGGAGCTCGATAAACTTCGGAATTGATCCTCAGACCGGCCAGCTTGGCCCGATGCTCAGGCGTAATGTGGATACGCTGCACTGGGCATTCGCGCTCGAGTTCAGCACACTTTATCTGACCGACCGCTTCACGCCCGGCAAACTTCCGAAGGAGGAGCCGTTGAACCAGTTTGTTCCTCTCGTAGAGTTTTCATTCGACTCGCCGCGAGGGGAAAAGACTGTGGCGACGATGAATCCAGGCGTATCGTACGTGGCGGTAAGCTGGCAATTGGCGGCAGAAGCAATTGTGCCGCTCAATAGCGAAGCCGGACGCTCTATCGGGGCCAGGGCGCAGCTGCTTTTATTT
>Ga0306924_10000572_pt1 | contig 31047 bp, 25 predicted proteins | sample sta12Can44000111_FD_203756 | JGI IMG/M metagenome (GOLD analysis project Ga0306924, IMG submission 203756) | Lab enrichment of tropical soil microbial communities from Luquillo Experimental Forest, Puerto Rico - statanox.12C.anox.44.000.111 (v2)... | ecosystem: Environmental > Terrestrial >... | reverse complement strand
AAAGCGCTGGCAGCTGCGAAAATACGGCTTGGCCAGCATCTGCATTATCTTCGGACCGCTATACCACGCGTTCCAGGCCTGCTCCTTCTCCGGCTCGTTGAAATTGCAGCGAACGATATAGACGAAGACCATGCCGTGCTTCCGCTCGGACCTCCGCCAAGCGTCATGTTGGCGAGCAACGAGTTTAGTGCGGGCTCATGCGGGCGGAGGCCGGATGCCCGGGCACCTTGAAGCGCTTGCCGGTATCGGTGACGTCTGCCCCTTTGACCCGCAGAATGGAGAAGTCCTGATCGAGATAGTTGCCGATCAGGAGATATTGTCCGTCCGGCGTGAACACTACCGCCTCCGGCAATCCGCCGACTTCCAGTTCCTTGATCTTGGTAACCTTCTTGTCGTCGATGCGAAGCACGGAAACAAAGCCGTTGCGATGGTAGAAGTAGGCGGGCTTGTTGTTGGAACCCGCCAGAATGGCCGAGGCGGCGACGTCTCCCTTGGGGCTGATAGCCAGGCCCTCCGGGCCGTCGCCGACCACTACACGATCGATGATCCGCGGCGGTTGCGCTTCAAGATCGATCACGCTGACGGTGTCGACGCTGCCGTCCGAGGAGCCCGCACCGCCGTTATCCGAGGTCAACGCAATCTTGCCGCCGGGCGCAACAGCAACGTTGTAGGGCCACAACCCCGTCGGCAGCTCGGTCTTGGTAGGCGTGACCTTATCGCCTGCAACATCGAGCACCGTCAGCTTGTGGGCGGGAAACTTGACGGCCAAGGCGCGTTTCCCGTCCGGCGTGAAGGTAACGTGCGAAACGCTTTCCCCCATTGGCACGGTGTCGATCAGCTTGACCTCGGTTCCCTTGATCGACAGCACGCTGATGGATTTGTCCTCTCGATTGGCGACGAGCGCGAGATTGCCTGCCGGGTTGATGCTCAGGCCCGAGGGCTGCTTCCCGACCGTGAGCGTGGACACGGCCTTGGGCGGGCTTGCCTTGAGGTCGATGACATGGACCTTGTCGTCGGGGACTTGCTTGAGGGCATCGCCCTCCTTGATCAAGTTCACCGAGTCGGCAACCAAGGCAATCGAACCGGTCGGGTCGATGTCGAGGTTTACCGGAGGGCCGACTATCGAATTCTTCAAGGGAAGATTGGCCACGATCTTCGGATCCAGTGGATTGGCAAGATCGACGATCAGGACGGAATCCTTGCCCGGCGGCGATAGGATGGGCTTGCCTTGATCGTCCCAAAGAATCTTCTCATCATTGCCCACGATCATGAGCGGAGCGGAGCGCGCAACGCTCAAACCAGCGGCGAGGACGATCCCAGCTGCAACTGCTCCCAGACGATAGTGCCGGCGCATGAAACCCTCCCGTTACCTGATTTCGGCCCGTTCTGAAGCGGATCCGTTCGCCGCATCCTCGCGCTTGCAAGCTCCAGGCGCAAGCCGGCCCCTCTAGACCATCTTGCCCAGGATGCTCTTGATGTCGGCGCTGGAAAAGGCGCGCAGCGTCTGCGTGCGGACATTCCCGAGCGATCCGAGGCTCAATCCGAGCGCCGTTATCGAGACATCGTCCGGAGCGTCGAGGATCGCCACGATGTCGTACTGGCCCAGCGTCCAGAACATGTCCTTGACGGTCACACCACATTTCTTGGCCATGTCCCTGAAGGCCTCCGCGCGCTTGGGCGAATCCTTGACATTGCGAATGCCCTGCTCGGTGAAATTGGCAAGGACAATAAAGAGTGCCATGACTTCCTCCATTGATGGGCCGATGAGAACGCGCCGCTGCGAGCGTCGCGCAGTGTCGCGCTCAATTGCTCGAGCGCCGCAAAAAAAGCGCGTCGAGCTGTTGCAAGTGACCTGCCGGCCGACGGCAAACGCTGCCCGTTTCAGGAACGGGGACTTCGGCACGTCCCGTCTCAAGGGGAGCAGCTGGCGGTCAGGTTACATCAATTTAACCGGCGCCCGAAAGGGGACGCGCGACCGCGGGGCGTATCATGTTTCAGCGTTCCGCAATGGCCCTCTCGATGCGCCGATCCGGAATCAGCCAGATCAGTGCCACCAGGACGTACAATGCAATAGAGAACCAGGGATTGACGAACGCAAGGGCGATGCCCGCAATGTAAATGAGGGGTGAGATCTTGCCCTTCAGATCCGCGCCAAGAGCCTGGGCCAGGCTTGAATCTGCGCCGTTGACCCTGACAATGGCCGTCTGCAGCAGAACATACGCGATCGCGGGCATGAGCAAGGCAACGCCATAGAGCGCGGTCGGAAGCGCAGCGACATGATTCTCGCCGAGCCAGGCGGTCGCAAACGGAATGAGCGAGAGCCAGAACAGTAGATGCGTGTTGGCCCAAAGAATGGTGCCGTTGACCCGCTTGCACGTGTGCAGCAGATGGTGATGATTGTTCCAGTAGATCGCAACGTAAAGGAAGCTCAGGACGTAGCTCAGAAAGACCGGCAGCGAGCTTCTCAGCGCCTCCAGATCCCCTCCATGCGGCACCTTGAGCTCAAGCACCATGATGGTGATGATGATGGCAATCACGCCATCGCTGAATCCGCTCAGTCTCTCCGGCCGCATCCGGTTTCCTTGGGCAGGATCATCTCAAGGCGCCTTCGCGCCCCAGATCGTCGGCGACGTCATCCAGCGCGCGCTCGAGCCGTTCGCCGATCTCCTCGATTTCGGAGGCCTCGATCACCAGCGGCGGAGCGAATACCAGCCGGTCGCCGACCACGCGCAGAATGAGCCCATGGCGTTTGGCGGCAGCATCAACCCGCCCGCCCACATTGAGCGCGGGCTCGAATGCAATGCGTCGTTGACCGTCGCGCATGAGCTCCATGCCAAGAATAAGGCCGGTTCCTTGAACATTCCCCACCAGCGGGTGTGCCTCGAGCCGTCCAAGCGTGGATTGCAAGACCGGCCCCAGGCGCTTGGCGCGCCCGACGATGTCAAGCTCGGCATAGATCTTCTGCACTTCGAGCGCGACTGCCGCCGCGACGGGGTGGCCCGCATAGGTGTAGCCATGCGCAAAGTTACCGAGCTTGTCCGACTGCGCCAGCATCGCCTCGTGGATGCGATTGTTGATGAGCACCGCCGAGATCGGCTGCATGGCGGCGGAAAGCGCCTTGGCCGAGGTCACCATGTCGGGTGCAAGGTGATAGGTCTGCGAACCCCACATTTCGCCGGTGCGGGCAAAGCCGCATATCACCTCGTCGGCGACGAACAGGATGTCGTGCTTGCGCAACACGGCCTGGATCTTCTCGAAATAGCCTTGCGGGGGAACAATCGCTCCACCGGCACCCATGACCGGCTCGGCGAAAAAGGCGGCGATGGTGTCGGGTCCCTCCAACTGAATGAGCGCCTCAAGCGCTTCCGCCATGCGGTCTGAGAATGCCAGTTCCGTCTCGCCCTGCTCGTGACGCCGGTAATAATGCGGAAACTCGGTGTGCTTGAACGGCGAAAACGGCAGCCCGAATCCGGCATGCATGTCGGGCTTTCCCGAAAGGCTTACGGCGGCGCATGTGTTGCCGTGATATGCCATGTGTCGCGCGATGATCTTTATTCGCTGCGGCTTGCCCGCGGCGTTCCAATAATACCAGGCGAGCTTGATGGCGGTGTCGTTGGCCTCAGAGCCCGAGCACTGGAAGACGACGCGTGCCATCGCAACGGGCGCAATCTTGAGCAGCGTCTCGGCAAGCTCGATGGCCGGCTCGTTCGAGCGATGCCGGTAAAGGTGGTAGTAGCCGAGCCGGTGCATCTGCTCATGGGCCACCCGGGCGAGCCGCTCCGAGTTGAAGCCGAGCGCGGCGCACCACAGCCCCGCCACCGATTCGATGTAGTCGCGCCCGTTATCGTCGAAAACCCGACAGCCTTCGCCGCGCGCGATCACCAGCGGACCTTCCTGCTGGTGCCGGCGCAGGTTGGTTTGCATGTGCACCAGGCTTGCGATGTCGCGCGCCTCGATGGAATTGGCAATGTAGGTCACGCTGCGTCCTCCGCTGCGGCCGCCTTGCGCAACGCCTGCGCGTCCGCAATGCCGTAATCGCGAGTGGCGCCCGCGGCGCTCACATAGCCCTCGATCAGATCGCGTCCGATGGCCCCCGCATCGCGCTTCGCCGCCGGACCAAAGCCGCCGGAACCGGGCGTGACCATGGCGATCACGGAGCCTGCCGGCGCTGCGAACGCGCCCTTGCTCGGCAAATGCCGGGTGACGCCGTCCGGCGTGGTCAGGGTGACAGCGGCCGCTGCTCCTGACGTTCCCCCGAGCAGCCCGAACGGCGGCGATGTCATGCGCTCCATGCACAAGGCTGCGGTCGCATCCGCACCCGGGAGCATTCGCCACACGCGCATTGCACCACAGCCCCCGCGATAGCGCCCGGCCCCGCCCGAATCGGGATTGATCTCATAACGCTCGATGCGCACCGGAAACGCTGTCTCCATCACCTCCACCGGCGTGTTCATGGTGTTGGATATGCCGCTTGCGATGGTGTTGATGCCGTCCTTGTTAGGCCGTGCGCCGTAGCCGCCCTTCACCGTCTCGTAGGACACATACCGCCGGCCGGTGCGCGGATCGAGGCCGCCAAGCGTGAGGATGGCCGAGGTGCCCTGGCTGCAGGCCATCACCTGCTGCGGCATGAAGCCTGCGAGCGCACCCATCACCATGTCGGCGACCCGATGCGAAATCTCGTGGTTGGCGTAGACCACGGGAGCGGGAAACTCGGCATTGACCAGCGAACCCTTCGGCGCCCTGATCTCGATGCTGCGCCAGCAGCCGGAGTTGGGAGGAATGAGGTTGCCGGGATCGACCGCTGTCTTGAGGCCGCAGAACACGCCCGAGGCTGTCACCGAGAGCGGAGCGTTCATCGGGCCCTTGAGCTGCGCATCGGTGCCGGCAAAGTCGACGATCAGCCGGTCGCGCTGCTTCTTGACGCACATGCGGATGCGAAACGGCGCATCGTTCCCGGACTGGTCGTCCGCAATACCGTCGCCGTCGCAGAAATCCTCGAACGTCCCCTCGCCGTCCGGAAGATCCGTGAGCGTGGCGCGCATAAGGCGCTCCGAATAGTCCATGACCTCCGCCATGAGGCCGACAAGCTCCGCTCCACCGTAGCGATCGGCGAGCGCGCGCAGCCGCTCGCTGGCACGCAGCGTCGCTGCAAGCTGGGCGCCGAGGTCGCCCTTGCGTTCATCAGGCGTGCGCACGTTGGCAAGCAGCAGCTTTTCGAGGTCCACGTTGAGCGTGCCGCGGTGGATGAGCCGCAGCGGCGGGATGCGCAGCCCCTCGCCGAAAATGTCGGTGACCGCGCCGTAGCTGCCGGGAGTAGCCGAGCCGACGTCCGGCCAATGCGCGCGCAGGCAGGCGTAGCCGAGCAGCCGGTCAGCATGGAAAGCGGGCCGCACCACGTTCACGTCAGGCAGGTGGCTGCCGCCGAAATAAGGATCGTTGTGGAGAAACACATCGCCGGGATGAACGTCGTTCGTAAACGCGCCGACCACCGCGCGAACCGCATCGGGCATGGAGCCGAGATGGATGGGCAGATCGGGCCCTTGTGCGACCATCTCGCCGCGCGCATCGAACACGCCGCAGGAATAGTCGCCGGCCGACTTGAGGAGCGGAGAATAGGCGGTCTTGGCGAGCACCACCCGCATTTCCTCGGCAATCTTGTAGAGGCTGTTCTTCACGATCTCGAACGTAGCGGGATCGGTATTGCGCCGCGCGCGCGTCATTGTCGTGTCGTCCGGGTGAGCAGCACGAAACCGTCGTCATTCATCTTAGCCTCCCACCCCGGCGGAACAAGAATGGTGGATTCGAGCGACTCGATCACCGCCGGCCCCGCTACCCTTTGCCCGGCGGCCATTCGTGCCCGGTCGAAGACGGTTGCGTCGGCCGAACCGGTTTCGCGGAACCACATCCGGCGCCTCGACTTGACCGCACCGCATCCGGCAGGTGCCGGTACGTCCTGAATGGTCAGCGCCGGGATAGCGCCGATCGCGGACAGGCGGACGCTGACGATCTCAACCGGCTCGCCACGATTGTCATGACCGTAAGTAGAGAGGTGACGCGCGTGAAAGGCTTCCGCGATCTCGGCGAGCGCCGCTTCATCGACCGGGCGGCGTGTAGCCGGTATCAGCAGCTCGTAGGATTGCCGCGCATAGCGCACATCGACGGCGCGCTCGAAGCGCCTGCGCTCAGGTGCAATGCCCGCTCGATCGAGCATCGCACTTCCCTCCCGCTCGAGCGCCACGAACGCGGTTTCCAGCATCGCCGACAGCGCCGCCGGGCCGGGCGCAATGCCGGCGCCGTGCAGGGTGCGCACGTAGTCGCGCCGCAGGTCGGTGCCGACGAGGCCGAGCGCCGAAAACGCTCCCGGAATCGGCGGACAGATGATCTCGGCGATGCCGAGCTCGCTGGCGAGGGCAGCGGCATGCAGCGGCCCAGCCCCGCCGAAGGCCGCGAGCACGAGCTCGCGCGGATCGTGGCCGCGCTGCACGGAAACGATCTTGAGCACTTCCGCCATGGCGTGGTTGACCACATCGACGACCGCGGCCGCGGCGGCTTGAGGATCGATGCCGAGCGGCTCGGCGAGGCGCTTGCGGACGCCGGCGAGGGCTGCCGCATGATCGACCGGAAGATCGCCCGCGAGCAGCGAGTCCTTGTCGAGATAGCCGAGCAGGAGATCAGCGTCGGTCACGGTCGGCTCGGTGCCGCCGCGCGCGTAGCACACCGGGCCTGGGTCGGCGCCGGCGCTCTTCGGCCCGACCCGCAGCGCGCCCGCGCGGTCCACCCATGCAATCGAGCCGCCCCCGGCGGACACCTCCGCAAGGTCGATCACAGGCACGCGGATCGGATGACCGGTTCCGGTCATCCAGCGCGACATGCTTGGTCCGCCGCCGACCTCATATTCCGGCGTCGTCTCATATCGGCCGCCGCGGATGAGGCTCGCCTTGGCGGTGGTGCCGCCCATGTCGAACGAGAGCAGGTCGAGGCGCCCGGTCTGGCGCGCCACCAGGGCAGCCGCCACGACTCCCGCGGCGGGGCCGGACTCGACAGCCACCGCCGGCATGGCGATTGCCTCGCTCGCTTCGAGGATGCCGCCGCTCGATCCCATCAGATAGAGCGGCGGCAGCGCGCGCGCACGCGTCCCCGCTCGCAGCCGCTCGAGATACGACGCGAGGATGGGCCCCACATAGGCGCATACCGCGGTCGTGCTGGTGCGTTCGAACTCCTTGATCTCGGGCAAGACGTCGCACGACAGATAGACCGGCACATCCGGCAACGCCGAGCGCAGGCGCGCCGCAAGCGTGCGCTCGTGCTCCGGGTTGAGGAAGCTGAAGATCAATGAGACGGCGACGGCATTGACCCGCGCAGCGCGCAGAGCTGCGATCAACCCGTCGATCTCGTCTTCGGCGAGCGGGGTGACAACGAGGCCATCGGCGCCGACCCGCTCCGTGATCTCGAACCGCCGCCGGCGCGGAATGAGCACCGCGGGCGCATCCTGGAAAAGGTCGTAGAGATCGGCACGCGCCGAGCGGCGCAGCTCCAGCACATCGCGAAAGCCGCGCGTGGTCACCAGCGCGGCACGCGCGCCGCGCTCTTCCAGGATGGCGTTGGTCACGACCGTGGTGGCGTGGGAAAGAAGGCCGACCTCCGAGGCGGCGACCCGGTAGCGGGCCATGGCCGTCTCGAGCGCGCAAAGCACGCCTTGCGTGAGGTCCGCGGGCGTGGTCGGCACTTTCGCCACTCCGATGCGCCCGCTGGCATCGTCGAGAAGTGCAACGTCCGTGAACGTCCCGCCGATATCGACCCCGATCCGCCACGCCATGCCGGCCAATTTCTCCGGTTTGAAGGAGGTGATGCCAAGGTTGCGCGCGCGTCGCGCGGGGGATTTCAGTGCCCGGGAGGCGATCTATGGAACTCTGGAATTTGTTTTGTCAAAATACCCGTATAAGGTGCTAATAATATAATTTCAACCATTACGCTAGATGCAAGCGGCTCGTTCCGCGAAACTGCAGCATTGCCAAAAGTCCAAGTCCCGTCTTAGGTCGCGCTCCGCGGTCGCGAAGCATGAGTCATATACTTCACCGTCAGACCAGCCACCATTACCCCGCCGCTGCGAGCGCGGCCGGCATCGTCATCCGCGACGGCACCGGCAAGGAGTATATCGACGCATCGAGCGGGGCGGCGGTGTCCTGCCTGGGGCATTCCCATCCGGACGTGCTCGCGGCCATGCGCGCCCAGCTCGACCGGCTCGCCTATGCCCACACCAGCTTCTTCACCACGCAGGTCGCCGAAGAGCTTGCCGACGACCTTGTCGGCCATGCCCCGGCGGGCATCGGTCATGTGTTCTTCGTGAGCGGCGGCTCGGAGGCGATCGAGGCCGCGCTCAAGCTCGCACGAGCGTATTTCGTCGAGCGCGGCGAGCCGCAGCGGCGCTACATCATCGCGCGGCGCCAAAGCTACCACGGCATCACGCTCGGCGCGCTTGCCGTCGGCGGCCGCGAGCAGGCGCGCGCGGCGTTCGTTCCGTTGCTCATTGAAGCGCACCACGTGTCGCCGGCCTACGAATATCGCGACCGCCGCGCGGACGAGCGGCCGCGGGATTATGCCGAACGGCTGGCGCAGGAGCTCGAAGCCAAGCTGCATGAGCTCGGCGGCGACAATGTCATCGCCTTCGTTGCCGAGACGGTGGTCGGCGCCACGCTGGGCGCGGTTCCCGCGGTCGGCGGATATTTCAAGCGCGTGCGCGACATCTGCGACCGCCACGGCGTGCTGCTCATTCTCGATGAGGTGATGTGCGGCATGGGGCGCACCGGCACGCTGCATGCCTGCGAGCAGGAAGGGATCAGCCCCGACCTCATGGCCATCGCGAAAGGCCTCGGCGGGGGCTATGCGCCGATCGGCGCGCTCCTGATGCAGGAGCGGGTTTTCGACGCGGTCGCGGCCGGCTCCGGCGCCTTCCAGCACAGCCACACTTATATGGGACATCCGCTCGCCTGCGCGGCGGCGTTGGCGGTGCAGCAGGTCATCCGCCGCGACGGCCTGCTGGCGAATGTGCAGGCGCATGGCGCCTACCTCTCGCGCCGGCTCAAGGAGCGGTTCGGCAATCATCCCTTCGTCGGCGACGTGCGCGGACGCGGACTGTTCCAGGGCCTGGAGCTGGTCGCCGATCGCGCCAGCAAGCAGCCTTTCGATCCGAAGATGCAGCTCCATGCGCGCGTGAAGCGCGCAGCGATGGCGCGCGGCCTGATGGTCTATCCCAGCGCCGGCGCCGCCGACGGGACGAGCGGCGACAATGTATTGCTGGCGCCGCCCTTCATCGTGGACGCGGCCGCGGTCGACGCCATTGTGGAGCGGTTGGGCGACGCGATCGATGCTGCGACCGTGGAGCGCACGGGGAGCCGCATGCAGGAGGCTTGAAACGCCTCTTGTCGCGGGGTTGAATTGCACCGCGTTCCGGTAAAGTTGAAGCGCAACGGTGCCACAGATTCGGTCGGACTCCCTCTCCCCGCTTTTAGGCGGGGAGAGGGCGGGGGTGCGGGGCAGACTTCCGCCGCGGGCCTCCACCCCTCACCCCAACCCTAACCCCAACCCTCTCCCCGTAAGAACGGGGAGAGGGAGCAGACCGAGCGTGTCGCGCCGCTGACCACATCTCATCGGAAGGCGCTGTAAGTCTCGCAAGGGAGCGATTGGCGCGACCGGTTCGCCGGCGCGATCAACCAGCCGGAGGAAGCGATGGCGCTCAATGTCTCGGCGTGGGCGATCCGAAATCCGCTGCCCCCGATCGTGATCATGGCGGCGCTGATCGGCATCGGGTACCTTGCCTTCAAGCAGATCCCGATCACGCGGATGCCGAACATCGACATTCCTGTGGTCTCGGTCATCGTGACGCAGTTCGGAGCGTCTCCGGGAGAGCTGGAAACCCAGGTCGGCAAGAAGATCGAGGACGCCGTGGCCGGGGTCAGCGGCGTTCACCACATCTACACGACGATCTCCGACGGGCTGGCCAACACCACCATCGAGTTCCTGCTGGAGACCGATACCGATCGCGCGCTCAACGACATCAAGGATGCGGTCACGGGTGTGCGCGCCGATCTGCCGCGCGGGATCGACGAGCCCCAGGTCCGGCGCTTCGAGGTGGTCGGGCTGCCGATTCTCACCTATGCCGCGATCGCACCCGGCAAGACCCCCGAGCAGCTCTCGTGGTTCGTGGAGGACGTGGTCGTCCGCAAGCTGCAAGGGCTGCGCGGCGTTGCCAGCGTCGACCGCATCGGAAGCGTCGAGCGCGAGATCCGGGTCGGGCTCAATCCGATTGCGCTGCAAGGCGTCGGCGTGACTGCGGTCGATGTGAGCCGGCAGCTGCGCGGCAGCAATGCCGATCTCGCCGGCGGACGCTCGGAGATCGGAGGCCACGACCAGGCGATCCGGACGCTGGCCGGAGCAAGAAGCATCGCCGATCTGGCGGCGACAAGAATCGCGCTGCCGCGCGGCGGCGATGTGCGGCTCGATGACATCGGCACCATAACCGACGGGATCGCCGAGCCGCGCACCTTTGCCCGCTTCGACGGAGCCCCGGTGGTGGGCTTCAGCATTCTGCGCGCGAAAGGCGCGAGCGACGTGGAGATCGAGCGTCTGGTCAGCGCCGAGATCGATGCGATCAGAAAAAGCCATCCGGAGATCGAGCTCCGGCTGATCGACAGCTCGGTCACCTACACGCGCGGGAATTATGATGCCGCGATCGAGAATCTGTTCGAGGGCGCCGTGCTGGCGATTCTCGTGGTGTTCTGGTTCTTGCGCGACTGGCGGGCAACCGTCATCGCGGCGCTCACGCTGCCGCTCTCGATCCTGCCGTCGTTCTGGATCATGAACGAGCTGGGCTTTTCGCTCAACCTCGTGAGCCTGCTGGCGATCGTGCTCAGCACCGGCATTCTCGTCGACGATGCCATTGTCGAGATCGAGAACATCATCAGGCATATCCGCATGGGCAAGTCGCCCTATCAAGCGGCGCTGGAGGCAGCCGACGAGATCGGGCTTGCGGTCATAGCCATCAGCCTGACCATCGTTGCGGTGTTCCTGCCCGCGAGCTTCATGACCTCCATTCCCGGGCAGTTCTTCAAGCAGTTCGGCGCGACGGTCTCCATCCAGGTGCTGTTCTCGCTGCTGTGCGCGCGGCTGATCACCCCGATGCTGGCCGCCTATTTCCTCCGCCCGCATCAGCACGAGGAGAAGGTCGACGGACCGGTCATGCGCGGCTATACGCGGCTCCTGACATGGTCGGTGCGCCACCGCTTCAGCACCGTCGGCATCGGTTTATTGGTGTTTGCCGCGGCACTGTGGGGCGCAAAGCAGCTGCCCACGGGCTTTTTGCCACCCCCCGATACCTCGCGCTCGACGCTTGCAATCGAGCTGCCGCCGGGATCGCAGCTCGCCGACACGCAGGCGGTCACCGACATCATCTCGGACCGCATCCGCCGCCGCTCGGAGGTAGCGAGCGTTTTCGTCAACGGCGGGAAAATTCCGCCTGTCACGCAGGAGGTCCGCAAAGCCACGCTGACCATCAACTACGTGCCGAAGTCGCAAAGAATAATGTCGCAGCACCAGCTCGAGCAGGCGATCGGCCGGGATCTCGCCAATGTCCCGGATTTCCGCTTCTGGTTCATGGACAACAACGCCAAGCGCGACGTGACTTACATCATCACCGGGGATGACGAGGCCAATGTCGCAAACGTGGCGTTGGAGCTTGCCAACCAGATGCGCCAGCTTCCGCAGCTTGCCAATATCGTGACCACGACTGCGCTCAATCGGCCGGAGCTGCGGATTTACCCGCGCCGCGATCTGGCGGCCCGCCTGGGAGTGTCGACCGAAAGCCTGTCGGAAACCGTTCGGGTAGCGACCATCGGCGATGTCGGCCCGGCGCTTGCCCGCTACGATGCCGGCAATCGCATCGTGCCGATCCGGGTGCTGCTGGAGGAGCATGCCCGCGCCAACCAGCAGGTCCTCAAGGAGCTGCGCGTACCGTCTCCACGCGGCGTGAGCGTGCCGCTCTCGGCGCTCGCCGACGTCCGCTTCGGCGAAGGGCCGATCAGCATCGGACGTTACGACCGCCAGCGGCAGGCGACGATCGAAGCGGACCTCGCCGGCCGTGCCGCCTTGAGCGACGTGCTGGCGGCGGTGCGTGCAACGCCGCTGATGACCAATATGCTGCCCGGGATCAGCGTGCATGAGGGAGGCAACGCCGAGTATCAGGCCGACCTGTTCGAAGGCTTCGGCCACGCCATGCGCACCGGCCTGACCATGATCTATGTCGTGCTCGCCATGCTTTTCGGCAGCGTGCTGCAGCCGCTGACCATCCTGCTGTCGCTGCCGTTGTCGATCGCGGGCGCGATCCTCGCCCTGATCCTTGCAGGCTCGGCAATCACCACCCCGGTGGTGATTGGCATGCTCATGCTGATGGGCATCGTCTCGAAGAATGCGATCATGCTGGTCGATTTTGCGATTGAAGCGATCCACAATGGCATCGAGCGCACCGCCGCAATCATCGACGCCGGCCAGAAACGGGCGCGGCCGATTGTCATGACCACCATCGCCATGACGGGCGGGATGCTTCCGAGCGCGATTGGAATCGGCCCCGGCGGCGAGTTCCGCTCCCCGATGGCAATCGCGGTGATCGGAGGGCTGCTCGTCGCCACCCTGCTGTCACTGCTGTTCGTGCCGGCCTTGTTCACCATCATGGATGATGTTGGCAACGTCAGCGTGCGCCTGTTCCGCCGTTTCATCGGCGGGGCGCACGAGACCTCGGTCGCGCCGAAGCATCCCGCCGGCGATCTGCCCGCCGGCAGCAGCCCGCGCAGCCATCCGCCCGCGGCCGACGCCGCACGCGCCGACGCGAAGGTGGCGTACGCGGAAGAATCGGTAGCGCCGGGCGGAAGCTTCAGGACGTGAATCCCGGCCGGCGGCAGCCCCCCCTCACCCGCTCGCTTCGCTCGCGACCTCTCCCCACCGGGGAGAGGTCAATCGCGTCCGGGGCACGGGCTTGGAACATCTCCCACATGTGAGAATTTCTCTGCACGAGCAGCGGGCTCGATCACCTCTCCCCGCTGGGGAGAGGTCGGCGCCGAAGGCGCCGGGTGAGGGGGGGACGAGTAACTGGTTTAGGTTACCGGATTCCCGCTTCGCGGCGCTCCGGGATGACAAACTTCATGGAATCGATCAGCTGGATATCAGGCTTGCAGTTGCGATCATGACCCCGGTCAGGAGCAGGCAGGCCCAATCGGCTTCCCGGGAGCAGCAAGACCGATTACTTTGATTGGATGGTTAGACGATCAAAATCTGTAAGTGTAAACGACAAGATGCAGCACGGCTATCATTATGTACTTACCGTGCCCGCGGGGCGCAATTTCGACCCCGAGTTTCGCCCTGAGCTTACGCCCAAGGAAATGCTCGCACTCGGTGTATTCTGCGGCAAGTACATGACGGATTGCCGCGAGGAATTTCCCACAAGCTGGTTTGCCCATGCCCGACTCTCGGCATCAGGTCGCGATTGCTCCCTAAACTACTTCGGCGTGGATGCCAGCCAGCCGCTATCAGCCTGGCGCAGCAAAGGCTGGATTCATCCCGACGATCCGCGAGGTTGGTTCCAGTGGTACTGCCGCTACTACATGGGTCGTCGCATGGAGGTAGAGGACGCGCGTCAGATCAAGCGGTGGAAGGCAATCCGCCGGCACATCGCGCAGATCAAGCGGCATTGTGAGCCGGGGGATCCGACGTGTCGGCCGCGCCAGCGCCAGGCCCTGCTGCACTGGGCCTACGATAGCCGCAAGGTTTGAACTCGACCTGCCATGATGCATCCGCTGCGCTCGGCGGCCGACGCCGGGGCCGGCTTATGTTCTCGCCGCAAAAATATTTGGCCTGTGTGAACTGCTTCACACAGCCTCCGGTGTGATCTACCTCACAAACATCCTCTCGCCAGATGGGCCTGGCTGGACGCAGGTGGGGAGGAATGAGCTCTTGCATTTTTTGCCGGAAAGGGCGGGTGAAGGAAGAGCTGCAGCGTATGACCTTCCGGCAGTGGAGCGATAAGGGCTACATTCGATGTGAGGCCATGATCATGTTCCATGTCTGCGAAAGTTGCGGCATGCAATGGCCTGATGATGGCGCTGATCAGATCATGGACGAAGCGTTTCAGCGAGAGTACCGCAAGCTGCGCTAGCGGCCCGGGTCCAAATCTGCCGCGACAGCCGCCCTTTGCTCTGATGATTGACATCATTTGATGTGCCCGGCACGTCGCGATGGATCGCGCCGGATCAATGATGACTGCAGCAGCTGAGGAGTCCACGCGAGCCGGAGGCCGTCAACAGCCGCAGACGGCGCAATCCAAGCGTGATACCGTTCACCTTCATTGCATGCATGACCCGCGTGGGAGGGTCACTTGGCCGACATCCAGCGACGCGAGCTCATCACGCTGCTTGCCGGCGCGTCGGCGTGGCCGCTTGCGGCATACGCACAGCCGGCTGAGCGCGTGCGGCGCATCGGTGTGTTGATGGGTCAAGGAAAAGATGACCCTGGGAACGCTTCCCGCATTGCTGCATTCGAGCAAACACTGGGCAACCTCGACCGGATGCAGAGCTACGCCAGGGAGCTGATCGACCTCGGACCGGACGTAGTTGTGGCCGAAAGCACGCCGGCTGCGTCAGCTTTGCGCCGAGAGAGCCGCACCGTTCCGATCGTCTTTATGCAAGTCGGCAATCCCGTGGGCAGCGGCTTTGTCGCAAGCCTGGCGCATCCCGAAGGCAATATGACGGGGTTCACCAATTTCGAGCCGACGATGGGCAGCAAATGGCTGGAGCTGCTCAAGGAGATGGCGCCGCACCTTGCACACGCCGCCGGCATCTTCAATCCAGAAACGCATTCGGGACAATTCTGGCAATCGATTGAATCTGCTGCGCCTTCTCTCGCCATCAGGTTCACAAGGGCCCCGGCCCACGATGCGGCAGACATCGAGCGCGCACTGGCAGCGACCACAAAGGAATCCGATGGCGGCCTGATCGTCATGCCGGACTCCTTCACCCTCACGCATCGCGAGCTGATCGTGACCCGCGCAGCGCAGCATCGCTTGCCATCGATCTACGCCTTCAGAGTGTTCCCTGCGAGCGGCGGGCTGTTGTCATATGGCGTTGATCAGGTCGACATCTATCGACGCGCTGCATCATATGTCGACCGCATTCTCCGAGGCACGAATCCGTCCGCGCTCCCGGTCGAGGCACCGACCAAGTTCGAGCTGGTCATCAACCTTAATGCCGCGAAGTCGCTCGGGCTTGACGTGCCGGCCAAGCTCCTCGCGCTTGCCGACGAGGTCATCGAATGAATCGCCGCCAAATGATCGCGGGGCTCGCCGGCACGGCAGCCTGGCCGCTCGCCGCGCGCGCGCAGCAGCCGGCTCGGGCTGGGGGCATTGTGTGCTTCGTTGGGCGGCAGCGTGACCCTCGACGATTGCCCCGACCTGCTGCGTAACTCACCATAATCGGCTTCTGGACCTTCTCCACAGGCGTCCAAGCGGATTGCGCACGCTTCGTCCTCGATCGCAAGTTGATCAACTGTTCACGCATCGCCGGCAGCTTGCGCAGGCGGAGGAGGCCTACCGGCTGTTCGACCGCCGGACGCAGCGGCAAAGGCGTCTTTCTGATGGAGTGACGGCCCGGGCTGTGATAGATCTCCATCTGCAAGAAGCGGTCAAAAACAGTCTTAACGCCTAGAGGGAGGATATCAATGGCTCGAATTCATCGGCGAAAGCTGCTGCAGCTTTCCGGTGCCGGCGCGGTCGGGGCGAAAATAGGCGGCATCGCGGCGATCCTCGCGGCATCGCGTGCACCCGCACATGCCCAGGGCGCAACGGTTCACTGGCTGCGCTGGAATGACTTTGTTCCCGCGTCCGACGAGCTGCTGAAAAAGGAGATCGTGCCGGCGGCAGAGAAGGCGCTCGGCCTCAAGCTCAATATCGAGACCATCAACGGCAACGATCTGCAGGCACGCACGACGTCTGCGATCCAGTCGGGCTCGGGTGCCGACGTCATTTGCGGCCTGAACAACTGGCCGCAGCTCTATGCCGCGAGCGTCGGCAACGTCGACGACATCGTCGAGGAGATCGGCAAAGCACAAGGCGGTTTCTACGAGGAATCGAAGGTCGTCGCCAACGACGGCAAGAAGTGGCTCGGCGTGCCCTGGTGCGTGCTCGGCGCCATGATCGTCTATCGCAAGTCATGGTTCGCCGAGCAAGGCGCCAACGACTTCCCGTCTACGTGGGAACAGTACCGTGCGCTCGGCAAGAAGTTGAAGGCCGCCGGTCGTCCGATCGGGCAGACTCTGGGGCATACCTTCGGCGATGCGCCGACCTTCACATACCCCTATCTCTGGTCCTGGGGGGGTAAGGAAGTAGAGGCGGACGGCAAGACCGTCGTGCTCAATTCGAAGGACGCCGTCGAATCTGTGAAGTTCATGACCGCGTTCTGGAAGGAAGCGCACGACGAAGGTGGGCTCGCCTGGGACGACACCAACAACAACCGCGCCTTCCTCTCCGGCACGATCAGCGCTACCTTGAATGGCGCCTCGATCTATCTCTTGGCGAGGAGCAAGCCCGATACCTATCTCGACGAGAAGGGCAAGCCCATGTTCCAGGACTTGGCGCATTCGCCCCTGCCCAAGGGCCCGGCGGGCCAATTCGGCTATCACCTCCCGATGACCAACATGCTGATGGGTTATTCGAAGAACCAGAAGGCGGCGAAAGATTTTCTCCGCTGGATCACCTCCAAGGACGTCTATCAGAAGTGGTTCGACTCGCAGCAGGGCTACTCGGTCGGTGCGACGACCATATGGGAGCAGGACCCGCTCTGGAACAAAGACCCGGTGATGCTGCCGTTCAAGGCGGCAGCCCGCGCGGGGCGATTCCCCGGTTACGCTGGTCCGGCCGACCGCAAGGCAGCCGAAGGCCTGAGCAAGTACCTCATCACCGACATGTACGCCAAGGCCGTGCAGGGCATGCCGGCCGAGGACGCCGTGAAATGGGCCGATGCGGAGTTCAAGAGCATCCACGCCGCCTGATGCGGGTGGTGGCTTGAGCTGACGCCATCTCCCGCCCTTCCGGAGGAGAGGCGGCGAGCGAGTGCGCTCCGGCATTAGCCACAGAGGACCGAATGGCCATCACCAGCTATGCGCTTGTCGAGCCCTACGCCCGCGCACCGCGGCGCGGGGCGGTCACGCGACTCCTGGAGGACGAGCGCTGGCTCGCGCTCGTCCTCCTGCTGCCGACCGTGGTGCTGCTGGCGCTGTTCATTGCCTATCCGTTCGTAAAAGGCGTCGAGCTCTCGGTGACCGACGCCAGGGTCGGTGTGCCCGGCAGTTTCGTCGGGCTGCACAATTTCGCCGTGCTGGCGAACGACACCATTTTTCAGGCTGCGGTCTGGAACACCTTTGTCTACACAGGCGTGACCACCGTGTTCAAGCTCGGGCTCGGCCTGTGGCTTGCACTGCTGCTCAACCGGCACTTCAAGGGCAAGGCGCTGACGCGGGCTTTCGTCCTCTTGCCCTTCATCATTCCGACCGTGCTCTCGACCTTCGCCTGGAAGTGGATGTTCGATCCGACCTTCAGCGTCATAAACTGGACTCTTTATCGGGTCGGCCTGATCCACGGCCGTATCAACTGGCTGAGCGATCCCGACCTTGCGATGATTTCGGTGATCATTGTCAACATCTGGCGCGGCGTGCCGTTCTACGCGATCAGTCTGCTCGCCGGGCTGCAGACCATCAATCCCGAGCTGCACGAGGCAGCGGCAATCGACGGCGCCAGGTCATGGCAGCGCTTCTGGCACGTGACCTGGCCGCTGCTTCTGCCGGTAACCATGGTCGTGGTGCTGTTCTCTGTCATCCAGACCTTCGCAGACTTTCAGCTCGTCTACGTGCTGACCGGAGGCGGCCCCGCCAACGCAACGCATCTGTTCGCGACCTACGCCTATCAGATCGGCGTCGGCACCGGTCTGTTGAGCCAGGGAGCGGCGATCTCGCTGGCCATGTTCCCGGTACTGCTGGTCGTGGTCATCGTTCAGCTCCTCTACATACGCCGGGTAGAGACGCTCTAGCCGTGAACAGGGCCTGATAATGATCGAAGGGGCGAAGTGGCGGCGCTGGGTCTTCTTCTACATCCCGCTCGGGGTGTTCATCTTTGCTCTGTTGTTCCCGTTCTACTGGATGATGGTGACCACGGTGCGTCCGGACAACGAGCTCTACCGGCCGTGGATGGCGCCGAACTACACGCCTTTCTGGACGCTGCATCCAACGCTCGCCCACATCAAATACCTGCTGGGTGAGACCCTGTTTAACACCTGGATGTTGAACACGCTGATGATCTCTATCGCCGCCACGGTCATCTCGCTGTTCTGTGGGGTACTCGCCGGCTATGCGCTGTCCCGCCTCAAGTTTCCCTTCGCTGGCGGCCTCGGCACCGGCATCTTCATCACGTATCTGGTGCCGCAGACGCTTCTCTTCATTCCGCTAGCCGACATCATCCGCAACTTCCGCCTCGGCGACACCCCCTGGGCGCTCATCCTCACGTATCCAACCTTCCTGATCCCGTTCTGCACCTGGCTGCTGATGGGTTATTTCAAGGCGATCCCGAAGGAGCTCGAGGAATGCGCGCGGATCGACGGAGCGACGCGCTGGAAGGCGATGGTCTACATCATTTTGCCGGTTGCGGTGCCAGGCATCCTGTCGGCCGGCATTTTCGCTTTCACGCTTTCGTGGAACGAGTTCATCTACGCGCTGGTGTTTCTGTCCTCGCCGCAGGAGAAGACCGTGCCGGTCGGGGTCACATCGGAGCTGATCCGCGGCGACGTGTTCTTCTGGGGGCCGCTGATGGCCGGCGCGCTGCTCGGCTCGATCCCGGTGGCGCTGGTCTACTCCTTCTTCGTCGAGCATTACGTTGCCGGTCTCACTGGTTCCGTGAAGGGGTGACGCGATGGCTCAGGTCCTGATCCGGAGCCTGAACAAGACGTTTGACGGGGTGCACGCCGTCAAAGACGTGAACCTCGAGATCCGCGACAAGGAATTCGTGGTGCTGGTCGGCCCTTCGGGCTGCGGCAAGACCACCACCTTGCGGATGGTGGCAGGACTCGAATCGATCAGCTCGGGCCAGGTCCTGATCGGCGACACGGTGGTGAACAACCTGCCGCCCATGGACCGCGACATCGCCATGGTGTTCCAGAACTACGCGCTCTATCCGCACATGAGCGTGTACGACAACATGGCGTTCGGGCTGAAGATGCGCAAGCTCGACCGGGTCGAGATCGGCAAGCGCGTGCAGCAGGCGGCCGATATCCTCGGCATGCAGGACTATCTCAAGCGCAAGCCCCGCCAGCTTTCCGGCGGGCAGCGCCAGCGTGTGGCGCTCGGCCGTGCCATCGTGCGCCACCCGCAGGTGTTCCTGTTCGACGAGCCGCTCTCCAATCTCGACGCGAAGCTTCGCGTGCAAATGCGCGTGGAGCTCAAGAAGCTTCACAGCCGGCTCAGCACCACCGCCATCTATGTGACCCACGATCAGGTGGAGGCGATGACCCTCGGCGATCGCGTGGTGGTGATGAAGGATGGAATGGTCCAGCAGGTGGGCGAGCCGCTCGAGCTCTACAACGCTCCGATCAACCGCTTCGTCGCCGGCTTCATCGGCTCGCCGGGGATGAATTTCGCGACCGTCCGGATGAGCGGCGCGAAAGACGGGCTGCGGGCGGACAATGCCGGCTTGCGCATCGACGTGCCGGCCGAGATCGGTCTGCGGCTTTCGCCCTACGCAGGCCGCGATGTCACCATGGGCATCCGGCCGGAAGATGTGCGGGTTGCCAACGGCAGCGATCCGGCCGGGCTGTGCTTCGACGCAGTGGTCGAGGTGGTGGAGAAGCTAGGCTCCGAAATCCTGCTCGACTTGCAGGTGGGCGACCAGACCATGGTGGCGGCGGTGGACCCGACCGTCCGCGCCAAACGTGGCGACAAGCTCCGCTTCGCGCTGCGACCCGACCGGCTCCACTTCTTCGACACGACGTCCCAGGCGGCGATCTGACGAGAGGGACACCCGTACCGGCTACCCGGACGCGTAGACCTTTACCAGCTCGGCGTGCGCCCACTTCACCGCGTCCTCGGCCGGCATGCCCTGCACCGCTTTCGCGTACATGTCGGTGATGATGTATTTCGATATGACCTCGGCGGCCTTGCGGCCCGACGGGCCCGGCCAGCCTGGCGCCCGCGCGGTGAGGATCACATCCTTGAACGGCGCCATTACCGGGTCTTCGTTCCAGAGCGGGTGCGTCGACCACGCACGCGCCGCGGGAATCGAAAATCCCTTCTGCGATACGAACCATTTCTCGAACACCGGCCGCGAGCTGAGCCAGCGCAAGAAGTCCTTGGCGGCTTTCTGATTCTTCGAATAGCCCATTACCATGTGGGTCTGCGGCGGATGCAGCGTCGCCGCGCCGGCTGTGCCCTTGGGATAGGGCGCGTGCAGGATGTCGTCCTTGAGCGGCGCGCCTTTCTCCGTCAAATATTGGTCCGGCTTGCGCAGCGCCTCAATGTAGATCGAAGCGGCGTTGCTGGTGGCGCAGATCGTGCCGGCGATGAACGCGCGGTTGTTGCTCGAATCGTCCCAGGCGAGGCCGCCCTCGTCGTGCGCATCCTTCCAGAAGCCGGCCATGAACTTGACTGATTCAAGCGTCTCCCGGCTATCGAGCGCCGCGGTCCGGCCGTCCGCCTCGACCTCCTTGCCGCCCCACGACCACAGGTACGGATAGGTGAACGCGGGCGCGTCGTTATAGGTGTGGCCGAGCGTCTGGCCGATCGGCCGGCCCTTCGCCTTGAGCAGCTTGCCCGCGCGGCGATACTGCTCCCAACTCTCTGGAAACTTGCCGACGCCAATCTCGTTGAACCAGGATTTGCGATAGCACAGCAGGATGCCGAGCGCGCACCACGGCACCCCGAGCCAGCCGCGCTCGCCTTTCGCCACCGTCGGGAAGATGTCGTAGAAGCCGCCCTGCTGGCCGCCGATCTCATCGGCGACGTCGCTCACGTCCGCCAGGCTCTCGGCGTAGAGGTGCGGCCAGTTGTGCATGGCGTGGATGATGTCGGCGCCGGCGCCGGACTGGATCGCCGAGGTGATGCGCGCCTGCAGGTCGTTGCCGTTGATGGTCTCGAATGTGATCTTGAGCCCCAGCGCTTTCTCCGCTTGCGGCAGCAACTCCTGGCGCAGCAGCGTGTCGGAGGCGGGAACGAAATCGCCGAGCCGCAGCCAGTGCAGCGTGGTGCTTTGGGCGTAGGCAGGCGCCCGGCCGCTGGCCAGGATGCCGGCCAGCGCACCGCTGCCGACCAGCGCGCCGCCCGAAGTCTTGAGCAATTTGCGACGATCAATTCTCACGGGGGTCCCTCGGCTTTGCAGGATGGATTGAGCGAAGCGAAACCTATCATGGCTGTGCCGAGCTTTCTGGGAGAAAAGTTCTACGGGGAAGCTTTAGCGTGTTCCCGATTGCCGGCTCCCGACGCGCGAGCCACATATCGCGAGCACCGCCGAACGCAAGTGTCGATAGCGCCAGAAGAAAACCGCGCTCTATCAAGGACGCGATGCCTGCCGATGGCTGAGCGCTGCCGCTGAAAGGAACAGGGTCGACAGCGTTTTTCTTTACCAGCGTGTGGCAGAGCTTTGCCCTCTCATGACGACGAGAGGCTGTTCCCTGTTCCCAGTTGCCGGAGACATCCCGCTGACCCCACAGCCGAGCCGTGCTACCCTTGCCGCCGCGCCCTCATGAGGGAGGGGCATATGACAGCCATTGCACGACGGAAATTGTTGGCGGCGCTTGCCGGCGCGGCAGCATGGCCGATCGCGGCCAGTGCGCAGCAGGCTGAGCGGATGAGGCGGATCGGCGTGCTCATGAACCGAGCGGCGGATGACCCGCGAGGACAGCACGAGCTGGCGGCGTTTCAAAAGGCCTTACAGCAATTGGGCTGGAGCAACGGTGGCAATCTGCGGATCGATACGCGCTGGGGCCAGAATGATGTCGACCGCAATCGCCGATACGCGGCGGAACTGATCGCGCTCGCACCGCATGCCGTCCTGGCCAGCGGCACCCAGAGCGTGGCCGCGTTGCAACATGCCAGCCGCACCTTGCCGATCGTGTTCGTGGCTGTCTCCGATCCGGTCGGTGCTCCTTTGGTCGATACGCTGGCCCGGCCGCGTGGCAATGCGACCGGCTTCATGACTTTCGAGTACAGGTTGAGCGGAAAATGGCTGGAGCTTCTCAAGGAGATCGCGCCGGGCGTGAGGCGAACAGCCGTGCTGCGGGATGCTGCCAACCCTGCTGGAGTTGCCCAGTTCGTCGCCATTGGGGCCGCGGCGCAGTCGCTGAAGGTAGAGATACACCCGATCGATATACGCGATGCCGGCGAGATCGAAAACGCCGTCGCGGCCTTCGCCCACTCTCCGGACGGCGGCTTGATCGTGACCCCGAGTGCATCGGTGTGGGTTCATCACGATCTGATCATCGCGCTTGCGGCCCGGTATAAGCTGCCGGCGGTCTATTCTTCGCGCGACGAGGTCACCACCCACAGTGGCCTGATCTCCTACGGGCCTGATATCGTCGATCAGTACCGGCGCGCGGCCGGCTACGTCGATCGCATCCTCAAGGGTGAAAAGCCTGCCGATCTGCCGGTCCAGGCGCCAACCAAATACGAGCTGGTGATCAATCTCAAGACCGCCAAAGCGCTCGCCCTCAACGTGCCGCCTTCGCTGCTCGCCCGTGCCGACGAGGTCATCGAATGAATCGTCGCGAAATGATCGCGGGGCTCGCGGGCACGGGAGCCTGGCCGCTTGCCGCGCGCGCGCAGCATGATAGCGGTGTCCACCGGATTGGATATCTTGCCCTCACGTCAGCTTCTTTCCACAAACCCTATGGAGATGCATTTCGTCGAGGTCTTCAAGAACTTGGCTACATTGAGGGCAAGAATCTGGAGATCGAGGCTCGATATGCCGATGGAGACACCGACCGCCTCCCTGGCTTGGTGGCTGAGCTTGTAGATCTCAACGTGGTGCTTGTGACCTATGCAACCGGGGTTGCGGTCGCGCAGCGCGCGACATCAACGATTCCAATCGTAATGGCGTCTCAAGGCGATGCTGTCGCCTCGGGGCTGGTCGCCAGCCTTGCACGCCCTGGCGGCAATGTGACCGGGTCCACCTTCTTCAATCCGCAACTCATGGCCAAACGAGTAGAACTGCTCAAGGAGGCCGTGCCCTCATTAAGCCGAGCGGGCGTTCTGCTGATGGAGGGTAGCCAAGTGAATGGTCCGATACTTGCGGAAATGGCACTCAGAGCCAAGGCATTGGCGCTAGAGCTGCAAACATTCGAGATGGGCACACCGCAGGAGTTAACAACTTTTTTTCGGACGTGGGCAGACAATCAGATTGGCGGACTGGTAGTTGCTGACCATGGCATTTTGCTGCTGAATATCGCCGCAATCGTCAGCCTTGCAGCAAAACACCGCATTCCTTCGGTCGGGCCTGTAGAACTAGCTCGAAGCAATGGCCTTTTGGCATACGGAGTGGATTTTTTCGACCAATTCCACCGTGCTGCGGTTTTCGTTGATAAGATTTTCAAGGGTGCAAAAGCCGGTGACATTCCGATAGAGCAATCGACAAAGTTTATCACTCTCGCAAACATGAAGACGGCCAAGGCGCTTGGGATCGAACTACCAACATCAATCCTTCTACGCGCCGATGAGGTTATCGAATGAGACGACGCGATCTCCTCACGCTGCTCGCCGGCGCGGCAGCGTGGCCGCTCGCGGCGCGCGCGCAAGACCCGGAGAAGTTGCGCCGGGTTGTTGTATTGATGGGAATTGCGAACGATGCTGAAGCGCAGGCCCGTGTGCAGGCGTTGCGTCAAGAGCTACAGGGGTCCGGATGGACCGAGGGGCGCAATATCCAAATCGACTACATGTTCGCGAATGGTGACGTCGAGCGCATGAATGTCAACGCGAAAGAGGCAGTCGCGTCGCGGCCTGATCTCATCCTTGCGGTGACCAATCCCGCGTTACAGGCGATCCGAAATGCAACTCATGGTCAGCCGATTTTGTTTTTGCAGGTCTCGGACCCGGTCGGCGGAGGGTTTGTGGAAAGCCTCGCGCATCCAGGAGGCAACATCACCGGATTCACCAATTTCGAACCCGATATCGGGGGCAAATGGCTGCAGACGCTTAAGGAAGTTGCACCTGCTGTCGAACGCGTGGCAGTGGTTCTGCATCCTGAGACATCGGCCCATGCCGGGTTTTTGCGGGCCGCACAAACCGCATCGGTGGCCCTGGGGATAAGGGTTACCCCGCTCGGTGTGCGCAACGTCAACGAAATCGCGCGCGCCATTGCGCAATTTGCCCTCCTGCCGAAGGGCGGCCTGATTGTGGCACCGCATCCCCTGACCCGGGGCCAACTGACTGTCGACCTGGCCGCACACCATAGGCTGCCTGCGATCTATCCATTTGGCTTTCATGCCAGAGAGGGCGGACTCGTTTCCTATGGGATCGACCAGATCGATCAGTGGCGGCGTGCGGCCACCTATGTCGATCGTATTCTTCGTGGCACCAATCCCGCGAACCTGCCGGTCCAGCAGCCGACGAAATATGAGCTGATGATCAATCTCAAGACCGCCAGGGCGCTCGGCCTTGAGGTATCGCCGATGCTGCTGGGCCGGGCCGACGAGGTCATTGAATGAACCGGCGCGAGCTCATCGCGGGGCTCGCCGGCGCCGCGTGGTGGCCGACCGCGGCGCGCGCGCAGCAGCCGGCGAAGCTGCCGACGATCGGCTTCCTGGGTGCGAGCACGCCTGCCGGCTGGAGCCAATGGGTCCCGGCTTTTGAACGGCGACTGCGCGAGCTTGGCTGGATCGAAGGCCGCACTGTCGCAATTGAGTATCGCTGGGCAGAGGGACGCAGCGAGCGCTATGCCGAAATTGCAGCCGAGTTTGTCCGGCTGAAAGTTGACGTCATTGTCACGGTCGGAAGTGCAGTCGCTGCCGCAAAGCAGGCGACAACGGTCATCCCTATCGTATTCGCGGTGGCGGTGGACCCGCTCGGCAGCGGCATGGTCGCGGGTTTGGCGCGACCGGGCGGCAATGTCACCGGCCTGTCGGTCCAGTCGGCCGATCTCGCCGACAAACGACTCGAAATTTTGCACGAGCTCGTTCCCAATCTCCGCCGACTGGCGATCATGGGCAATGCCGGCTATCGCGCGGCCGCGCTGGAGATGGACGAGGCTCGGGCAGCGGCCCGTATGCTCGGCATCGACGCCACTACGCTCGAAATCCGACGCGCGGAGGATATTGCATCCGCCATTGATGGGCTCAGGGACCGTGCGGACGCGCTCTATGTCTGTACTGGCGCTCTCATAAATGCCAACCACGTGCGCATCAACACTTTGGCGCTGGGCATGCATCTGCCGACAATGCACGGCCCTCGGGAGCACGCGGCATCGGGAGGTCTTGTGTCCTATGGGCCAAACTACCCAGACCTGTTTCGGCGCTCCGCCGACTATGTCGACAGGATTCTCCGCGGAACGAAGCCGGCCGACCTTCCGGTGGAGCAGCCTACCAAGTTTGATCTCGTCATCAATCTGACCACCGCCAAGGCGCTAGGTCTGACCGTGCCGGACAAGCTGCTCGCACTGGCCGACGAGGTCATCGAATGAGGCGCCGTCAGTTCATCACACTTCTCGGCGGCGCGGCGGCTTGGCCGCTTGGGGCGCGCGCAGCAGGCGGCGATGCCGGTGATCGGGTTTGACGAACATGAGTGAATTCTGGCCCCCCTCACCCGGAATGGCCGCGCGAAGCGCGCCCATTCCGACCTCTCCCCGGCGGGGAGAGGTGAAGAGCGGCTGTGTCAGCCTTATCGTAATATGCTCTACGGGCAGCGCATGTGGTTCGGTCAACTGAAACGGCGTGAGCTCATTACGCTGCTCGGTGGCGCAGCCAGCTGCCCGTATTTTCGTGCAATCGTTCCAGGAGAGGATTGTCATGCGTGATCGGGGGTTGATTGCCGCATTTATGCTTACGGCGATGCTGGTGCTGGCAAACGCCACCGCCAGGGCATTCGATGAGGCCAAATATCCGGACTGGACGGGCCAATGGAGAAGACCCGCCGGGGTCGGCAATCAATGGGACACGAGCAAGCCCGTGTCGAAGCAGGAAGCTCCGCTGACCGCGGAGTACCAGGCCGTCTTCGAGGCCAACCTCGCGGACCAGGCCGCGGGCGGACAGGGGACTGATCCGACCTACACCTGCATCCCGGACGGCATGCCGCGGGCGATGAATGTGATTTTCCCAATGGAGATCATCATCCAGCCGAACGTCACCCACATAATCATTGAATATCTGAGCATGCTGCGCCGCATCTACACCGACGGACGCAACTGGCCAATCGACAAGAATCCGTCCTTCATGGGCTATTCAATCGGCAAATGGATCGATGAGGATGGTGACGGCAGATACGACTTGCTCGAAGTTGAAACGCGCGATCTGAAAGGCCCGCGCGCCTTCGATGCCAGCGGCATTCCTCTGCACGCAGACAATGAGACCATTGTCAAGGAGCGGATCCATCTCGATAAGGCCAGCCCGAACATTTTGCATGACGAGGTGACGACGTTCGACCATGCGCTGACCCGTCCGTGGACAGTGATCAAGAGCTACCATCGCGTACCCAATCCGATCTGGATCGAAGCCATTTGTGCTGAAGGCAACCAGCACGTGCGTGTTGGCTCAGAGACTTATATGTTCAGCGCCGACGGCCTTCTGATGCCCGCCAAGAAAAACCAGCCGCCTCCGGATCTGAAATATTTCAACCAGACGCGGAAGTGACCTGCATTTCTCGCAGGCGGCGCACCGCATACGACGCGATCATCTAGAGTAAGAAGAAGGAGGAAGCCCCATGCGATACAAGCCGAAAAGCACTGCCGCGCTTCACATAGCGCTTGGCGGTCTGCCGAATAAGATGCCGGTCGAGCTTGACCCAGGCGTCGGAGTGTCTGCAAAGACCGTCGGCGAGCTGCGGAACCTGCCGGCATGGCCGGAGAATCTTGTGATAACAACCCCGCAGCAGCGTTATCCGGAAAGCGCAATAAAGGTCAGCAAGGCGACCGGAGCGAAGCGCGTCACTCCGAAACCATAAGGATCGCCTTAACGCCGATGCTGCCGATCGGGGCGGTCATCAAGATCGATGCCCGCCCGGCCGGATGGCTATTCCCCCGCCCAGCCGGAATGGACTGAGATAGCCAACCCGTTTGTTTGAAATTGCGCAAGAAAGCGCCGATAAAATGGGGTGCCCGCACCCTGATGTCGTTGCGCGCAATCGCAACGATCGATCTCAGCGCGTCGCCAGCTTGTTGTACGCCGCGATCGCACGCTTGAGGTCGTCGGTTTCAACGCATGGGATCAGACAAATCTCTTCCAGTATCGCAAGCTGCTGCTCGGCTTTGGCGGACTCTCCGAGCACCAGATAAAGCTCACCGAGGTGCTCGTGGGCGCTGCGGTGGCGCCGATTGAGCAGTATAGCCTCCTGGTAATGCTGCATCGCCGGGCCCAGCTGCCGCAGCCGGCGATACGCGTATCCGATGTAGTTCTGGATATCGGCGTTGCGAGGGTCGCGCAGAGCGGCGAGCTTGAGCGCGGCGAGCGCCCCATTCCAATCCTCGGCGACCAGCGCCTTTTTGCCCGCCGCGAAATCCGGGTCGAGCTGTGCCCAGTCCGCCTCGGATCCCATCAATCCCATGGTGGTGCAGATGGGCCAGTCTTCGTTCGCCAGCTTCGGCTCGGACGCCCCAAGCCCGGCCGCAATCACGTTGCGCCAGTCCGGCGCACGGGCTGCGTAAACGACGCACGCTGCGACAAGCGCACCCAAAACTGCTGCCAAGCCGATCCGGCGGATCATCGGGGTCGATCTGTCCTACTTGCCAGTGAGGAACGCCTTGGCTTCCGTGGTTTCAGACCGCTCCGTATCCGCGTTCTTGGCCAGGCTCACAAGCTTGCCATAGTATTCCAATGCCTTCTGGCGATCGCCCGCCGCATTCGCGGCGCGCGCTATGCCCAGCAACACGCGATAGCGGTTGGGGGTCTGTTCCAGCGCAGTCTCAAACTCGCGCAGGGCGGCAGCGGGCTGGCCCGTCTCGAGCAGCAGCTCGGCATAGAGCTCGCGCATCGGATAGAGCCTGTTTTCCATCGCCACGTGCTTGACACTGCCGTCCTCACCCTCGGCAGCAGCGCGCATGAGCTTAACAGCCCGATCGTGGGCGCCGTCCCTGAGCGCGATCCAGGCGGAAATCGCAAGCATCTGCTCTTCCGACCGATCGGCCCAATACGACTGGTTGGCGCGCTCGAGCGCGGCGCGAAGGTCCTTGATGGCATCGATCTCCGCTTTGGCGCCTGCGACATCGCCGCTGCGCGCCATTCCGAGACCGCGGGTGAAACGAGCGAGCGAATCCGGCTGCGGATACTGCGTCGGCGCGAACGCAAGCGCGGCGGCGCCGGCCCAATCCGCGCGCTCCAGCACATAGCGCGCCGGCATGGCGTTCTTGGCCGTGAAGTTGACGAAGTTGATGGGGCGGTCGCCGCGGTCCGCCGTGGCGAGCGACTTCTCGGTAAGCGCCTTGGCCTTGGCGTCCTGCGCGAGCTGCAAGTGCGCGTAGACCGAGAAATCCGCAGCATGATAATAGTCGGGCTGGATCTCCATGGCCGACGCGTTCGACGCAATCGATTCCTCCCACATGCCGACCATTGAGTAGATGTGCGACGGCATGTGCCGGGCGTGCGGCACCGCCGGCGCGATACCGGCGTAGCGCTGGGCGGCGGGGATGCCCTGTTCCGCGAGCGGATGATAGTCGTAGGCGTGAATGAGAAAATGCGTCACGCCCGGATGCTGCGGGTTCTGCTCGTACAGCTTTTCCAGAATTGCCGCCGACTTGCGCTGACTGGAATAGGTGGTGTCGGCCGGGGACGCCGACGCTTGCAGGGTGAGCGCATAGAAAACCTGAGCCTCGTAATCGTCGGGGTAGCGCTGCGCCATTTGCTCCATCGCCATGTTATAGGCGGCGAGCCGGGCATTGACCGGGGTCTTGTCGTGGTCGCGGTAGTAGGCGCTCAACGCCTCGATCCAGGCCCGCTCCCGCTCTGTCCTGGCACCGATCGCGCGCGCCTTTTCGAGCGCGGCCCAGCCGGCTTCCGCCTCGGCCCGCGTCGGCGTGGTGGCAAGCGAGTTGCCGAGATAGTCGAGCGCGATGCCCCAATAGGCGATCGCGCACCCGGGATCCTGCTGCAGGACTCCCTCGAACGTCTTGCGCGCGTAGATGAACCAGTACGAATGGATCATCGCGACGCCGCGCTCGAAGTCGGCCTGCACCTTGGGATCGCAGGAGGTGGGGAAACTCAGCTTTCCAAGCTTCTCGTCCTGCTGGCCGAGGGCGCCGAAGCTCAGCGCTGCGGTGATGCCGGCGACAAGTATCAGACACTTCCGCTTCATGGATACCTCCGGGCGCACGATCTCCAATGACCGCCGTACTGGGTTGATGCAAGACACGGGTTCGCAAATGGACGCCGGCCGAGGGCATCGAGCAATGCTGTTCTGAAGTCAGAATTTCGGCACCGCCCCATCGGCAGCTTCGCGGATGGGCATGTTACACCGGCCTTGCACAAATGTGGAGGGAAATCACCGCGCGGGGCTTATCGCGTGCAGGTCCGGTCTATCGACGTTTCGACGATTTCAAGCACTTCGACAACTACTGGATCCCACTTTTGGGCGGTCAAGCTCCCGCGCCAGGTTTTTGCACATCTCTTCCTGAAGACCGGCGAACTCCTCCTGAAGACTGCGAACGGCATTGCGCGAGCGCATTCGAGAGCAGCTCCCCATACGGGCTGAGACGCACGATTCCATCTGACGGCTCGGGGCTGCGCCATCCGCGGTATGCGCCGGTGAACAGCTCATGACTCCCGGCATCAGGCTGAGCGAGCCTCATGCGGCGGCATGTCGGCAGCCGGCGGAAGCCGCATAAGTTCGAAGGGGGCGGAGTCTCGTTTTGACCTAATCGGTCATTAGCGGGCCAGTTTTGCTGTGATGCACAACACGACCCTTCGACGGTGTGGTAGGGTGTGATCCTCGCATCGAGGGAATGCCCATGAGGCGCCGCGAGTTCATCACCCTGCTCGGCGGTGCGGCGTCAGCTTGGCCGTCAGCGGCGCGCACTCAACAGGCGGCGATCCCGGTAATTGGGCTTCTCGATCCCGGATCGGTCGATTCCTCGGCGCGTAAACTCGCCGGTTTTGTCAAAGGCCTCAACTCGGCCGGCTATATCGACGGTAAGAACGTCGCGATCGAATACCACTTGCTGGAGGGCCAATATGACCGGGTGCCCGAAGTGCTGGCCGACCTGGTCCATAAGTCCGTAGCAGCCATTGTCATACCCGGCTTTCAGGTCGCTGCACTGGTGGCTAAGGCTGCGACAGCGACGATCCCGATCGTCTTCGGGGTAGCCGAAGACCCCGTTAAGCTCGGACTCGTTGCCAACCTTGCGCGTCCTGGCGGCAATGCGACAGGGGTCAATTCGTTTGCTCAAGAGATCGGAGCCAAGCGTCTGCGGCTTCTCCATGAGCTCGTGCCGACGGCGCATCGAGTTGCCGTGCTCGTCAATCCGAACAATGCGTCAGCCACCGAGACGACGCTGCGCGACGTGCAGGACGCCGCCCCCGTTCTCGGTCTGCAAGTGATGATCCTCAACGCCACGACGATCGCCGAGATCAACTCGGCATTTGCCGCGCTGGCGCGGGATCGACCCGATGCGTTGTTTGTCGCGCCCGACGGATTTCTCAATAGTCGCGCAGTGCAGTTTGCGATCTTGTCGGCGCGAGATCCCCGAGGACACAGTCCCCTTTGAAGTGCCCCACTGTCTCCGGAGCCGGTGAACCATTGGCTTCCGCGGGCGACCAACGGTGCAGCGAGGCACGAAGTGTGCAT
>Ga0306924_10000567_pt1 | contig 31108 bp, 27 predicted proteins | sample sta12Can44000111_FD_203756 | JGI IMG/M metagenome (GOLD analysis project Ga0306924, IMG submission 203756) | Lab enrichment of tropical soil microbial communities from Luquillo Experimental Forest, Puerto Rico - statanox.12C.anox.44.000.111 (v2)... | ecosystem: Environmental > Terrestrial >... | reverse complement strand
AGAGCGCCGCCAGTCACTCGCTGACGACCCGCCGGCCACTGCGCATGTCAGAGGTGGCGGAGCGGCGCTACGCTGTGGATGGTACGCCGACCGATTGCGTGATGCTGGCGGTCAAGCACTTGCTGCGCGACCGGCGCCCGCACCTGGTGTTGTCCGGGATTAACGCTGGCGGCAATGTCGGCGAGGATTTGACCTATTCGGGGACGGTCGCAGCCGCGATGGAGGCAACTCTGCTAGACATCCCGGCGATTGCGCTCAGCCAGCATTTCATCGACGGAGACCCGATACCTTGGGAAACCGCCGAGCGTTTCGCGCCGGAGATAATCCGTCGATTGACTGAGCTTCCCTGGCCTGAGCACACCCTGATCAACGTCAATTTTCCCGCCGACACCATGGAGAATATCCGCGGCGTCGCGGTCACCAGCCAAGGCAAGCGAGCAATCGCGGATAACTTGACAAAGCGTTTCGACCCCCGCGGCAGGCCCTATTATTGGATCGGTCCGGTCCGCGAGGACGGCGTCGCCGAGCCCGGCACTGATCTCGCTGCGATCAACCAGAAGCAAGTTTCGGTCACCCCGATCTATCTCAACCTCACGAACATCCCGGTGCTCGCCTCGCTGAAAAAGGTGTTTGGGTGACGCCAAGTCCGGGCAATCCCGCCGAACCGGGACTGATCCAGAAAAAGCTGCGGTTACTGATGGAGCTGCGAGGGGCAGGCATCAGCGATGCGCGGGTGCTCGGGGCGATCGAGAAGACCCCGCGAGAGAAATTCGTTCCCGCTTCATTCGAGGATCAAGCCTACGAGAACGTAGCCTTGCCGATTGGCAACGGGCAGACGGTCAGTCAGCCCTACGTCGTGGCGCTGATGACCGAGAAGCTCGATGTCGGCGAGCGACAGAACGTGATCGAGATCGGCACAGGTTCCGGTTATCAGACCGCGGTTCTGGCAAACCTCTGCCGCCGGGTCTTTTCGATTGAGCGGCACCGCGAGCTTCTGGGCGATGCCGAGCGCCGCTTCGAGGAGCTGCGCCTGCGCAATATCGTCTGCCGATTCGGCGATGGCTCGAAGGGCTGGCCTGAGCAGGCGCCGTACGACCGGGTAATCGTGACCGCAGCCGCCCTTGAACTGCCGGCGACTCTCGTCGACCGGCTTGCCCCGGGCGGGATCCTTATAGCCCCGGTCGGTGAGGATCACCGCGATCAGCAGCTTGTGCGGGTGCGTCGCAGCGATGACCGGTTCTTGACCGAGGATCTTGGTTTCGTGCGGTTTGTCCCGCTGGTTGCTGGGCTGCCGCGTCGCCAGGAGCACCATCGCTTGACATGATCTCGGATTATCTTACCAAATACCACTTTATCTGCGCGTCGGGGGGCGTGCAGGGGGGAAGATGAGAAGAGGCTATGGCGCGCAAAGCGGCATTGGTGCGGCCTCGGGGGCTGCGCTGATGGCGTGTGTGCTTGCGTCTTGCACTCCGCGGGTCGACGGGCCTGCGCCAGTAGTGAGCGCCCCGACGGTCGGGCAGGCTCCGTTGTCAACGACGATCCAGCGCGGGCAAACCTTGTCAGGGATCGCCCAGACCTACCATGTGCCGATGCGGGTTATCGCGGAAGCGAATGGCCTATCCCCACCCTTTTCCATTCAGGCCGGTCGCGCCCTGATCATCCCCAGAGTCGACCATCCCCAGGCGCCTGCAGCGTCCGCCTCGGTCGCGGCGCTCCCGCCGACCGGCAGCGAGCCGCCACCACCCTCGACAGCGCTCGAGTTGCCGGCGGCTCCCGGCGCAACAGAAACGGGTGCCGTCGATCACCCGGCTCCGGGACTACCCGAACGATTGACGCCGGTGACTACGCCGCCAATAGCAACCGCTTCGCCACCCGCCGGAGAGGACGCTGCCAAGTCCACTCCCGCGACGCCAGCGCCGGTCACGGCGTCGCCTCCACCACCCTTGAGTTCTGAACCGTCCACGGCAGTCCCTGCAACGCGCAGCAGCGGTGCCTTTCTTTGGCCGGTTCGGGGTCACGTGGTCGCGACATATGGCTCGCGGAGTGACGGCACTCACAACGATGGAATAAATATTGCCGCACCGAAAGGAGCAGCGGTGCAAGTTGCCGAGGCGGGAGTGGTGGCCTACAGCGGGAACGAGCTGCGCGGTTACGGCAATCTGATCCTCGTCAAACATTCCAATGGGTGGATCTCGGCCTACGCCCATTGCGATCAGATGCTTGTCCAGCGTGGCCAAAAGGTTGCGCGCGGCCAAGTCATTGCGCGCGTCGGTTCGACCGGCAATGTCAGCGAGCCGCAACTGCATTTCGAACTTCGCCGCGGTAACCACGCCGTCGACCCCCAAGAGTTTTTGATGCCGCTGCCGACCGCAGGCAGCGAAAAGACCGCGCCGCGGAGCTGAGTTCAACTCGGTTGGCGATCCGATCGGCTATTGCGGCGGCCGACCCTCCACCGCGGATTTGCGGTCGGCACATCCGAAGGCTGTGTTCCCCGGGCTGCAGGTTGCTGCTCGAACCTCGGCATGCTATTCGGCGGTCGGACCTGCGTGCGTTAGCGCACCGCAAGGGAGGACACGATGCGCTTCGGCTTTTTCGACCAATTGCCTTGCGCGAGCGGGTATACGGAGCGGCAGCGCTACCAGGATATCCTCGCGCAGATCGAACTGGGCGATGCGCTCGGCTTTGATACGGCGTGGCTCGGCGAGCTTCATTTCAGCCGTGCCTTCTCGATCCTCGAAGACCCGTTGATGGTGTTGGCGGCCGCGGGGCAGCGGACCAAGCGCATTCGCCTGGGGACGGCGGTGACCCTCCTGCCCTTACACAACCCGGTCAAGATCGCCGAAGAAGCTGCTACCGCCGATATCCTCAGCGATGGCCGCCTGGAGCTCGGGATTGGTCGGGGCACGGCGCCCCTTCATTACAGCGGGCACGACATTCCGCAGGAAGAGAGCCGCGAGCGTTTCGACGAAGCGCTCGACTTTATTCTCCGGGCCTGGACCAACGAAAGCTTTGCGTTCGAGGGAAAGCATTTCCGGGCGCGCGATCTGACGGTGATCCCGAGACCGCTGCAGTCGCCGCATCCGCCGGTACGGATTGCCGCGAACAGCCCCGACACATTTCCAACGGCGGGGCGCCGCAGATTTCCGATTTTTGCAACCCCGCTGATCAACCCGCCGGACAAGCTCAAGGAAGGGTTGGCGGTGTACCGCGACACGCTTCCAGCCGGCGTGCGCGGCGATACCGCGCTGGCTTTCCCGGTCCATGTCACCACCAGCCGGGCGCAAACGCGAGAGGAGTGCGAGCCGGGATTGCTGCGTTTCCTGCGCGAGGCTGCGGAACGGCTGCGGCCTCTCGGCGAAACCGACATCAAGAGCTTTGAGGCATTCAGTCAGGTCCTCGCCCGTATCGAGCACGTACAGTACGAGGATCTGGACCGAGAGATGGGGGTCTTTGGCGATCCCGATTATTGCGTCGAGCGGGTTCGGACGCTGCGGCGTGAATACGGAATGGACGAATTCATTTGCTACTTCAATCAGGGCGGGATCATGGACCATGCCATGGTCAAGCAATCGATGACGTTGTTCGCCCGCGAAGTGGCGCCGCATTGCCGGTAGCAGCGGTATCAAAATCGGGATCTGTTATCATCAAGTCGAGGTGGCGCGGGGCGAGGGCGACGCCGCGGATGCCATCACAGCGCGGTCGACCCGGCATTGCTCTTTGATCAGGCATCGCGTACCAATTTGCCTGTTGCGCGGCGAATACCATATGACGGCGACGGCAAGGCCGCTTCCTTGATCGCGGGGCTTCAGAGCTATGTGGATTTCGACGGCCTATGCCCAAGGGTCGGGCATGTTTGATCAGAACGCGCTTATTCAATTTCTGCCGCTTATCCTGATCTTTGTCGTCTTCTACTTTCTGTTGATCCGCCCGCAACAGCGCAAGACCAAAGATCACAAGACGATGCTCGATGCCCTGCGGCGCGGCGACCGGGTCGTAACCGGCGGCGGGATCATCGGAACCGTGGCGCGGGTCGAAAACCCGGAGGAAGTTACGGTCGACATTGCGGACGGGGTGCGGGTGCGCGTCCTGCGCAGCACGATATCCTCGGTGCTTGCCAAGCCCGACCCGGCGGCTGCCCGCGAAGCCACCAGGCAGAAAGAGGAGGTTCGGGCGAAAGCCGAGACAAAGGAGTAATCGAGGCGATAATGCCGGTACCGTCGCAAAAACCGGCGTTCTTGTCATGGCGGGGCTCGACCCGGCCATGATGCTTCTTCGCCGATGAAAAACTAACAAATGCTGTATTTTGCGAATTGGAAAATCGCTCTGATCTGCGCAGTTTGCGCGCTTGGGGTTCTGCTGTCGCTGCCCAACCTGTTCAGCCCGTCGTTACTCGCGCAACTGCCGAGTTGGTTGCCGCACAAACAGGTAGCTCTGGGGCTCGATTTGCGCGGCGGCTCTTACTTGCTGCTCGAGGTCGATGTCGCCGCAGCGCAGCGCGAGCGGCTCAATTCGATCATCGACAATGTGCGCAACGCTCTGCGCGACGCCAATGTCGGTTACACCGGGCTCAACGTCGAGGGAGACGCGATCGTCTTCACGATCCGCGAGCCGGACCGGATCGAGGATGCGCGCCAGGCGCTGCGCAAGATCGACCCTGATCTCACCGTCGACATCGCGTCCGACGGGTCGGGGACGATGCGCTTCAGCACCGTCGCGACCGAGGCGCGGCGACGGCAAGCGGTTGATCAGTCGATCGAAATCATCCGCCGGCGCATCGACGAGACCGGGACCAAAGAGCCGACGATCCAGCGCGAGGGCGCGGACCGAATCCTCGTCCAGCTGCCGGGGGTCGACAATCCCGAGCACGTCAAGGCGCTCCTTGGCCGGACTGCCAAGCTCACCTTCCAACTGGTCGATACGACCGTTTCCCTGGATGACGCGCGCCGCGGCCGGCTTCCGCCCGGGGATGAAATTTTGACGGCGGAGGAGGGGAAGGGGGGGCGCGTCGGACCTCCTGCGTATGTTGTGCGCAAGCGGGTGATGGTCGGCGGCGATACCCTGGTCGACGCGCAACCGACCTTTCAGAATAACGAACCGGTGGTTAGCTTCCGGTTCGACGCCGCCGGCGCCAAACGTTTTGGGGACGCGACGCGCGACAATGTCGGCAAGCCGTTCGCCATCGTTCTCGACAATAAGGTGATCAGCGCGCCCGTTATTCGCGAACCGATCCTCGGCGGCAGTGGGATTATTTCTGGCAGCTTCACGGTGCAGTCGGCGAGCGACCTCGCGCTGCTGTTGCGGGCAGGCGCGCTGCCAGCGCCGATTACGATCCTCGAAGAGCGGACGGTCGGTCCGGATCTCGGTGCGGATTCGATCCATGCCGGCACGGTCGCCAGCCTCGTCGGCGTGGCGCTCGTCGTCGTCTTCATGGTGCTCTTCTATGGGCTGTTTGGTCTTTTTGCCGACATAGCCCTCGTGTTCAACCTCTGCCTGATGCTCGGCAGCCTTTCCCTACTGGGAGCTACCTTGACATTGCCGGGTATTGCCGGGATCGCGCTGACGATGGGCATGGCAGTCGACGCCAATGTGTTGATCTACGAGCGCATCCGCGAGGAAGTGCGTGCCGGAAGGACGATGCTGTCCGCGCTCGACGCGGGGTTCAAGCGCGCCTTCGGCACGATCCTCGACAGCCACGTGACGACCCTGGTTGCTGGCGCGCTGATGTTCTGGCTCGGCTCGGGACCGGTGAAGGGGTTCGCCGTAACGCTCAGCATCGGTGTTTTGACCTCTCTATTCTCGGCAATCCTAGTCACCCGCTTGCTGATCGTTACCTGGTTGCGCGAATGGAAGCCGAAGGCGATCCCGATTTGAGGAGCCGGCGAACAGTTAAATGAGACCTTTGATTGTCATTCGGCGGACGCCGAAAATCGACTTTATGGCCTGGCATAAGATCGGGTTTGCTCTGTCGCTGTTGCTGACCGTGTCCTCGATCTCCTTGTTTCTGACGATCGGGCTCAATTACGGGATCGACTTTGTCGGCGGCACGTTGATCGAGGTCCGCGTATCACCCGCTCCCGCGGATCTCGCCGATATGCGGAAGAAACTCGACGCGCTTCACATCGGGGAGCCGTCGCTGCAAGGCTTTGGCCCCCCGAGCGACGTACTAATCCGGCTGCCGCGCCAGCCGGGCGGTGACGCGGCACAGGAGCAGGCAGTCCAGCTGGTGCGCCAGGCGCTCGGCCCGGGAGTCGAGTATCGCAGGACCGAAGTCGTTGGCCCCAGCGTCGGCAGCGAATTGATCCGCGCCGGCGTGATCGCCACCATCCTCGCGCTATTCGCGATCGCTCTCTACATCTGGTTCCGCTTCGAATGGCAGTTCGGCGTCGGCGGGATGATCTCGACCTTGCACGACGTCATCACCACGGTCGGGCTCTTCGCACTCTTCCAGCTCGAGTTCAACCTGACGACCTTAGCTGCGATCCTGACGATCGCCGGTTATTCGGTCAACGACACCGTCGTGATCTATGACCGGATCCGCGAGGCGCTGCGCAAATACCCGAGGATGCCGTTTCGCGACCTGATCAATCTGGCGCTCAACGAGACCTTGTCGCGGACCATCCTGACCGTCAGCACCGTGGCGCTCGCGGTTTTGTCGCTGTTGTTTCTCGGCGGAGAGGTGCTCAGAGGGTTCAGCATCGCGATGCTGTGGGGGGTCGTGATCGGCACCTATTCGTCGCTCTTCATTGCTGCGCCGGTCCTCTATTATGTACGGCCAAACCGCGCCGCGATCGCCCGATCGAGCGAAACGGCACAAGCCAGAGCGGGCGGAGCGTCGGCGCCGTAGCCACGAATAATTGGCGATGGATCTGACACCTCTGGTCCCGGCGGGCCGCCAGGTCATCGAGCGCTACGCCGCGAGCGGATTTCGTGTCACGGGTGTCATCTATCATGGCCCGATACTGGTTTTTCCCGATCGAACCATGCCTTGGGAGGGTGCGAGCACATCGGCCGTGACCTGCGAGAGCCTGGCCCCGGTCATCGAGCATGGCGGTATTCAGATCTTATTGCTCGGGCTCGGTCGGGCAATAAGCCCGGTATCCGGCACCTTGCGCGGCGGTCTGCGAGCTGCCGGGATCGTGCTTGAGGCGATGGACACCGGAGCGGCGTGTCGCACCTATAATGTGTTGGCCGCCGAAGGCCGCCAAGTCGCCGCGGCGCTGATCCCGCCGGTGTGAGCGGGGCCGCCTGTCCGTTCGCGATCGGGCGCCCGTGCGGGCCTCTTGGAACCTGCTCAAGCGAACCGACGTTAAACTAGATAGAGTCTTGCAGGAGCCGATCATGGCCTTACGGGTACGCGGGTTTACCGCTGCGGTGCTCGCCACGAGCTTGGCCGTAGCGCCCGCCGCCTACGCGGACCGCTGGTATGGTGAGCATCCCGGTCACCATGGCGGCGGCGGAAACGCCGCTGCGGCGATCATCGGCGGTATCGTCGGTCTTGGTGTCGGTGCCGCGATCGCCTCGGGCGGCGGCTATTACCCGCCGCCGCCGGCGTATTATGGACCACCCGCCTATTACTCGCCGCCTCCGGGTTATTACACGCCGCCGCCGCCAGCCGTGTATTACGGCTATCCGTGATGCGCCACCCGCAGTTGGAGACCCGTCGATGAAAACGATCGTCTCGCACCGTCTCGCCTCCGTGGCGGTAGTCGCTCTCTTGGCTATTCCCGGAGTGGCCCTGGCCCAATCAGCGCAATCCCCTGGCCCACAAGGGGCTACGCCGCCTCCGCCTGGCGCTTCAGGTTCCCCGATAGCCGGCCACCCGGTGGCCGGAAAGACCGCCGAAGAGCGGGTCGAGCGCCGCATCAAAGAGCTGCATGCGCAATTGCGGATCACCGCGGCAGAGCAGCCGCAATGGGACCAATTTGCTGAGATGATGCGCCAAAACGCCCGCGATATGGATCAGGCCTTCATACAGCGTGCTCAGCAGTTCGAGACAATGAATGCCGTCCAGAACATGCAGTCCTATGAACAGCTTGCCGAAGAGCATGCGCAGCGCGTCCAGAAGCTGGTCCCGGCGTTCCAGGCCTTGTACGACGCGATGCCTGATCCGCAGAAACGCCTCGCCGATCAGGTGTTTCGCGCCAACTCAGAACAGAGTACACAGCGCCCGACGCAATCGCATCGCGGGTAGGCTCGTTCGCGGGGTTTGGTTTTGATCGACGGACCCACGGCAGCTGAGGCGGGAGTGCAACACGCTCGGCTTAAATATGCGGATTGCCTTGATGCGAAACTTGGCATTGTCGCCAGTAAACGTGTCCGGCCGCACCGGACCCGGCCAATGGCTGCGGTCGGAACCGACGGAGTTGTAGACGATAATGTTCGGTTCCGCAGGCCCGGTCCAAGTGAACGCTCTAGTAACCGCTTCTCGGTTGTCGACAAATTTGGTCACTCGGTCCGTCCGCCAACACACCGAATACGCTGCCCAGCGAGCCGACATGTCACCCCCCGGTATTGCGCCATAGGGTCGCCATCGGCCCCACTTGTCGAGATTGCCAGGATTACTGATGGTGTTTCCTAAGCCTGGTCCGTGATCATTTTGGAAGACCCATGAGCGGTCATCACGTTGTCCCGGCGGCGCGTTGAACTGACTCTCCATGAGCACGTCAGTTTGGTTATGACGGCACCGCTCGTAATGTGTCCATATTGCGAGTACAGTCCGCTGCCATCAGGGATCGCCACCAAGGCCAGATGATCCTCTCAAAGACGTGGTTTCTGGGATTGAACGGCTGGAATGTCTGCAGCTCGCCGTTGATTCGTCCCCACGGCGCATCAGAGGTGAAAAGATTTCGCAGCTCTGTGACATCCCTGACATTGCCGGCGGTTCCAAATAAGTACTCGACGGCGAGCGTCCATCCCGTCAGCCCGCAACTTGGTGCTCTGTCAAGCGGCGGTGATGGGGCGACCGTGGAGCCATTTGGAGTGCTACGCCTCATTCTACGGTGAAATCGTGACCATTGACGAACCGCTGGCGTGCTATCGCATGCACGACAGCAATTTGTTTTGCCGAACAGATTGACCACGCGCGTTTTGTGAGGATGTCTACCACCTTCGCGTTAAGGCTCGATTTCTTGCCCAGCGCTGCCGGCAATGTGAAGTCCCGTTTGATGCAGTTGCTGCCTACGACCGTTCGCTATACCTGCTCCAATGCCGGTTGGCTGCCGCCAAGCTTGCATCCGGCGAGGACGCGCTACGCGAGCCGGTCCCAATACCCTCCGTCGCGCAATCGAAGCGTGTCTTGCCACGCCGCTGCCGCTCTTTCATCGGTTGGTCCTAGCAGCATGGTTCGTCGCTGTTGCTATCGCGCCGCGGGCCGTCGCGGCGCGATTGATCGCACTGCGGTTTATCGCTGTCCAGAGGCCGGCGTGGTTCGAGCGTATTTTCACCAAGCTGAGGGCTCGGCGCGGCTCGTCCCGGGCGCAAACGATCAATCCGTAAACGGACAACGGGGCTGAGACTGCACGGAGCGGCTGAGCCGCAACATATGGGTCATGGTTGCGCCACTCTCTCGCTTGCGGACGATATCGAGCGGCGGGCTAGGTCATACCGATCGCGCTGGATACCGGGCTCATCGATATTTGTGCGGATCCGCCTCCATTCTTGATCCTCTCTCAACAGTCCCAACCGAACGAGTTGCTCGCTACCTTCATAGGCAACGCTGCCTGGGTAATGGAAGCTAAACCCTGGGTTTTTCTGAAACTTTTCCAAATAACGTTCAAGTTCTCGCGCCCATATTCCGCCCACCCGATGCTCTTTTCGGTTCAACTCGATACTTACTCGTGTGTAAAAGTCTTTAAGGAACTTGAAATGCAGCAGCACCCCGGTGATCTCGGACAGCTTGATTGGCGTGGTCGCGTGAGGGTGCTGATAACGGGTGCCAGGCAGCCAGCGAACAAAAGGAATTTTCGGCAGCGTCGGCGCTGGTCTTAGAGCCACTGGAAGTGGAGTTCTCCTTGTCAGGAGATAGACATAATAGCTAAGCCGCCACATCGCTTCCAATAAGTAATAGTGCCGATACAAGAAGGGAAAGAGCAATCGCAGCCTAGGGCCACCAATGACGTCATATTGGGGAAATCGCGGTCGTTGCAGGCCAGGAATATAGAACCGTCGGCGCCAGGCGTAATCACGATCAAAATAGCGGGAAGCATCGAACGGTGAGGCTTGCGGTTCGGAGATTGACTCGGCTATCGTACCGAAGCTATACATGTCGAGCAGAAATGCAAACATCCCTTGTGCGCCGCTCTGCTCCAAATGAGTGGCTAGCGCCGGTAGTGGCTGGCTTTCGTACCCTGGATATATGAACCATTCATCGGCATCCACGACGAGGCACCAATGGTTCATGCCATATTCATCGAGGAGGGAGTGCTGCCACTCCAGACCATAACCCGCTTCCGAGTAAGAGTTATGGGTCACGAAAACGTGGCAATCCGGTTGCGCTAGCAGAAATTCCTTCGATCCGTCTGTGGAACCGTTGTCGGTGACAAAAAATCGCGCTACTCCCATCTTGCGATAGTGCTCAAACGTGCGTGGCAGGCGTATAATTTCGTCGCGTACGGTCATGAACAAGCGGATTTCGTTTTGATCATTACTGATATTGCGGGTATCAATACGAACCAGCGTATGCACGCGGGTGCACTTTTGTTGCAAGTCGACCATCCCAATCTGTCAGATGGCGCAGTGTAGCACTGGGCCTTTCCAGACGGCAATCAGAATGGCGCGGCGCGGCAAGCGACATACCCAGCTCCCTGACGGATACGGCCTCTAGCATGGTTAAAGTGTCGTCAAGTCTAAGACAGATACCCGAGAATCGCTCGGTAATGTATCCAAGAGAACAATCCGCAGAGAGATGAAGAGGTTCTCATTGCGTGTCAGAGCAGATCTGCCTGCGGGATCCCGCAGGCAGCGCATTGGCGATCTCCCGTGCCGCTGCCCGAGCCGTGTGAGGGCCTCGGGGACGGCCACGGGGACCCAATGACGCAAGGCTGGCATCATTGGCCGCCGGTTCAGTGAGGTTTGCGCGCCTGCGGCCAAGACGGATTATCCTTGCCAAGGATAACGGCGCCGATCTGCCGCGCGACGCGGTGCCGATCAATTGCACATGTTTGATGTCCGCCACGAACGCAATATAAAGACGAGCTTATGTTTCTCGGCGGCCTGGCGTGCCATCCCTGTGCTGCGCTGCGGAGTTCTACAGCCGAAAGGAACATCCAAGGTCGGCGCATTCATCTAAGTGTTAACTTTATCCGGGTTGCGGAACCGACATCATGGATATCTCGCTGATTATTTGCACTCGCGATCGCTGCCAACAGCTCGTCCGCTGTCTGCAGTCGGTCCGGCGCACCACATTTGAGCGTCCCTGGGAATTGATCGTCGTGGATAACGGATCCGTCGATGAAACGGCTGCGGTTGTCAGACAATTTATCGGCAACGCGGAAGTTTCGTCGGCCTATGTGTTCGAGCCTAAGCTCGGCAAGTCAAACGCCCTGAATACGGCAATAGAGTTAGCTCGGGGAAAAATTCTGGTATTCACCGACGACGATTGCTACCCCGCACCGGATTTCCTAAGCCGCGTGTGGTCGGCCTTCGAGGACCCCGCTATCGGTTACATAACGGGGCGCATCATGCTCCATGACCCAACGGATCTCCCGGTGACGATCAACGAAAGTATGACGCCGCTTACATTTCCTGCCAGATCATTGCTTACCGTCGGGTCCGTTCAGGGCGCCAATATGGCATTTCGACGAGGAATACTCCGTGATATTGGTGGATTTGATCCGGTATTTGGACCGGGGACTCAGTTTGTCAGCGAGGATCTGGACGTCGCGGGCCGAGCCAGTGCAGTTGGTTGGACGGGTCGCTACTGTCCCGACGTCGTTGTCCGACATCACCACGGACGAAAAACGGCTGACACCCCACGCTTGATGAAATTCTATGGCCTGGGGGCCGGCGCCTATCATATGAAGCTGTTGTTGAGCGGGCACGAGTTCTTGTTGTTTGCTAAGAGTATTTATCAGATTCGCGACCGCCTCAAATTCAGCCGTAGAATGGTTTTCTGGGAGGTAGTTGGCAGCGTGAAGTACGGATGTCTATATCTAACGGGCGCCGTCCGCAGTTGGCTTGGCAGGGCGCCGCTCCGTCCTCATTGATTTGCCGAAGACGCTCGGCTTTAGATCCCAGGCCGCCGCTGGTGCAAGGCGACAGCGCGGGCAGGCGTGGTGCGAACCGAAAACCGGCCACCTTGAGCAATCGAAGCAAGCTCCGTCTGCCGTTTCAAAGAAGTGGCTGGTCGATGGCCCGTTAGAGGGAGATTTTATGACGGATGTCCGGATGGGCCCTGGGCCGGTTGTTCGCGGGGCCAGATCGATTAGTATGCGGGCTCCTCTCAAGGGGTGCGCTCGCTCTCCAGAAGAATCGGCTCGACGACTCTCTGGCCGGGGCCGGGCGTTGCGACGCGCTGCACGACACCTTGCGTTGCACCCGCATACCGACGAAGCTGATGCTAAGAGCAAGGACGGGGTTCAGTAAAATTTCCACCATGAGAGGACACCGACATGCCGAGTTTTGAACGCCACGGGGTGCGCATCTACTACGAGGAGTTCGGCCAGGGGTTCCCGATCCTCACCTTCGCGCCGGCGGGCCTGCAATCGGTGATCGGAGTCTGGAGCCAACCCTCAGCGCCGATCAATCCCACTACAGAATTTGCAGCCAACTTTCGCATTATCGCGATGGATCAGCGCAATGCCGGCGGTCAGTCCAACGCACCGATCACCGCGCAGGACGGCTGGGATAATTACACCGCCGATCACATCGCCCTCCTCGACCACCTGCGCATCGACCGGTGCCATCTCTACGGTCAGTGCATCGGCGGCTCGTTCATCCTGAACCTCATCAAGGCTCAGCCCGAGCGCGTGGCGAGCGCGGTGCTGGCCCAGCCCATCGGACGCGTGGCGGTTGGGCTGCCCGGCCGCACCGCCCGGTTTGACGGGTGGGCGGAAACCCTCAAAGACCACCCGGAAGCCACCCCGCAGGCGTTGGATGCGTTCTACCGGAACCTCTACGAGCCCGGTTTCGTCTACTGTGTCGACCGCGCGTTCGTCTCGGCGGTGCGAACGCCGTGCCTCGTGTTGGCCGGTAATGACGAGGCGCATCCGTACCCGATCTCCGAAGAGCTCTCAAAGCTGCTTCCGAACTGCGAGTTCATCCCGGAGTGGAAGACCGGAGCGGCGCTGATGTCGGCGCGCGACCGCATAAAGGAGTTTCTGGCGAAGCACACGCCGCCCCGGGAGTAGCCGCCGCGGGGTTCGGAGCGCTCGCGGAGGGGCTGCACTCGGGTCCGCGAGCACCCCACCGGCGCTGCATAGGCCGTCGCGGCTCGTCGCGCCTGTGCGGGCTCGCGTGACCAATCTTCATCCTCACCGAGATCTTCGGTCAGCAAGTCGTCGACCCGCCCGAGAGACGAGAGCCAGGCGATGGGAATTGAGTTTCGGAGAGGGATTCCACTCGCCGCCGCGCCCTGGACTGAGTAGGTGGGGTTGTCGCGAGCATGGCCTCGGGAGGCTCGTCATGTCGCTCCAAACGTCGCAAGAGCCTGAGCACGGCAGGCGACTTCGGTCCGATTGGTGACCCCCATCTTTTTCATTATATTTCGGATATGCGCCTTAACCGTGCCCTCGCTCAGCGCCAATTCGTGAGCGATAATCTTGTTAGCCTTACCCAACTTCAGGTAGTGAAGGACCGCCATCTGCCGCGGGGTAAACTGCTCGGCGGCTGTCGCCCTGGAGGTCGAGGACTCTCCGTTGTTCCTTCGAAGGGACAGGCTGCTGGCGGGCACGAATGTGCCACCGGCTCTCACGAGCCGAATAATCTCGATCGTCAGCTCCAGGCTAGTGGTCGCCGTCGGAATATAGCCGCGTGCCCCGCTTTCCAACGCCTTAAGTATAGCGTAGGGGTTGTCGACCGCAGACAAAATGATGACTGGAGCAATTTCGGGCAGGCCTTTAAGCGGCGCTCTATTCTCACCATCGTTGTGGTTTGGCAGCAGAGTCTGGTGTGCGTGGTAGACAATAAGGTCGAGATCTCTCGTGCTTCGCAGACAGTCGTCACATGATCCAAACGATATCGTCTCGAGATTGTCATCCAACTCTTTGAGCGCTCTGCTTATGCATTCGCGCGTGAACCAATGTTCGTCAACTATTCCGATCGAGACGGTTGGCTTCCCGACGGGAAGGCCATCCCTTGTCGGTTGTGATCGGGAAGTTATTTCGCTGGTCGACGCCCATTCGTTAACGGCAGGTGGGCTATCTGAGGTCGTGTCTTCGGCCACGGCAATCTCCGATCATAGTGATCCCCCAGATCATGACACTTTCCGATCATCAGCAATCTCCCTGGAATGTTCGCTTCCTCGGCCGCGTTCTCCCATGAATAACGAGCATTCCCGTATCACGTCACATTTGAATTGGATTTTTGCGGGAACATGGCACGCAATTTTCGAAAAGTACATCAAAAAGTATAATAGCCAAAGGTTAATTAACCTTACATTATACCCCTTTGGACATAGAGGGTCACCTCGACTAGGCGGATTGGTTCAGATGGCATACCCAAAGGGTGCCGGTTAGGCAGCTCTATCAGGTAGAAGGACTGCGCTTCCTAGGTCGTTAGTACAAGCTCGACACGGAAAAGTCTGGCGCAGGTTGGATCGATCTCCCGAATCGAAGCCGCGTTCGGATGACGCTAGGCTTTGATCATACTCCTAGCTTCGCGGCGGTTTCTCTTGGCGGCTTTTGGAGCCGATGGTAGCTTCCGCGCGAGGTAGCCTGGTTGATCTTACTACGCAGATTTTATGAGGGTAGTTATGCTAGATGAAGAAGGTTGGCGGGCTGAATGAAGGTCGCGATTCTGGCGGGCGGAATGGGAACGCGGCTCGCCGAGGAAACGGATGCGCGCCCGAAACCGATGGTGGAGATCGGCGGCAGGCCTATCCTATGGCACATTATGAAGCATTACTCCTTCTATGGGATGAACGAGTTCATTATCGCGCTGGGATACAAGAAAGAGGCGATTATTCGGTATTTCTTGGAGCTGCATCACTACAGCTCTGACCTTACTGTCCGCACCGGCGACGGTTCGATTATCGTTCACGAACGCCGGCGGGAGCCGGACTGGATCGTCCATCTCATCGACACGGGGGCACTGACCGATACCGGCGGCCGCATCAAACGCCTCGGGCCGCACATCGGCGACACGACATTCATGCTCACTTGGTGCGACGGTTTGTCGGATGTCAATCTTAACAATCTCCTAGTATTTCATCGCTCGCACGGCAAGCTTGCTACTGTGACCACCGTTCGCTCGCCGGGGCGCTTTGGTTATATCGAGCTCGATGGTGAGGACGTCAGCTGTTTTCGCGAGAAGCCGGCGGACGGAGAGGGTTGGATCAATGGCGCCTTTTTTGTTCTGGAGCCCGGGATCTTCGAATATATCGACGGCGACACGACGAGTTGGGAGCGGGGGCCCATGAGACAGCTCGCTGCCGACAGGCAGCTCGCGGCCTATCGCCACGGTTCGTTCTGGCAGTGTATGGACACTCTGCGCGAAAAGCGGTTGCTCGAAGAACTCTGGACCCAGGGCCAGGCTCCCTGGAAAACGTGGGAGTAAAGAGATGCGGGTCTTGGTAACGGGCCATCGGGGCTATATTGGCAGCGTCCTTGTAGACCGGCTGAAGGCAGCCGGTCATGAAGTCGTCGGCGTCGATACCGAGCTTTACGAAGATTGCACTTTTGGGAGGAACAAAGACAGCGGGATCGCGACGATCAATCGGGATATCCGTGAGCTAGCGCCCTCCGATCTCCAAGGCATCGACGCGGTCGCCCATCTTGCTGGTATCTGCAACGACCCTTTAGGGGATTTGCTGCCGGAAACCACATACGACATTAACCACGCTGCAACGGTGCGGCTGGCGGAAATTGCGAAGCGCAGTGGCGTTCGCCGATTTATCTTCTCCTCGTCATGCAGTGTGTACGGCGCGGCCGGGCAGGATTGGATCGATGAACACTCCGAACCCAACCCAATCACCCCTTATGGAATTTCCAAGTGGAAAGCCGAAGTTGATTTGAGGCAGCTGGCAGATGCCCGTTTTTCGCCGGTATTCCTGCGGAGCGCCACGGCTTACGGTTTCTCCCCGCGCATCCGCTTCGATCTGGTTGTCAATAATTTAACGGCGCACGCCTTCACCGGCGGTAAGGTGTTGCTCAAGAGCGATGGTATGTCGTGGCGCCCGGTCGTCCATATCGAGGACATAGGCCGAGCATTCGCCGCGGCCCTCGAGGCTCCAGTCGAGACCGTCCATAACGAGATATTCAACGTCGGCATTACAACCGAAAACTACCGCATTCGCGAGATCGCGGAGATCGTAGAGGAGACAGTACCCGGCTCCCACGTTGAATTCGCCGCTGGGGCCGGTCCTGACAAGCGGACTTATCGTGTCGATTGTTCGAAGATCTCTCGCTTGTTGCCTAAGTTCAGACCGCAATGGACGGCGCGGCGCGGGGCGCGTGATTTGTACAACAGGTATACCGAGCACGGGCTCCTGCTAGAGGACTTCGAAGGCGCGCGATATCAGCGACTCGCGTATCTCCAGTCATTGATGGCCCGGGGCGCCATTGACGTTAATTTGCGCTGGGTTGTTCCGATCGGACGTTTGGGGACCAGCACTGCACAATCGCTCAAAATTGTCTGATACAGGCAGCGCGGCAAGCAGCGTTAATCATTGAGAGGTCCGTCGCGTGGATAAGACGGTATGTCCTAACTGCAGGTCGTCGGGCTGCTGTCACCAGTTCTACGAGGTGCTGGGCGTTCCAACCAACAGCTGCCTGCTTGTCGAGGACCGAGCTCGGGCGCTCGATTTCCCCACCGGTGATATTGTGCTTGCGGTCTGCAGCGAATGTGGCTTCATCTTTAATGCCGCTTGGGACCCCGAGCGCACCATTTATTCGGATCGATATGAGGAGACTCAGGGCTTCTCACCCACATTCAATACATTCAACCGTGCCATCGCCGAAGAGCTGATCAGCAGCTACGATATCCGCGGCAAGACCGTGCTGGAGATCGGTTGTGGGAAAGGCGAATTCCTGAGCCTGATCTGCGAGCTTGGAGATAATCGTGGCATTGGCTACGATCCGAGCTTTGTGCCGGCCCGGCAGCGCGCGGAGCAGGATGTGCGGTTCGTGCGTGAATTCTTTACGGAAGGTACGAGAGAAGTCGCGCCCGATCTCCTGTGCTGCAAGATGACGCTCGAGCATATCGGGCAAACGCACCGGTTTGTGGATTCTGTCCGTTCCGTCGCGAACCGAAAGGAGTCGGTCATCTTTTTTCAGGTGCCGGATGTCGACCGGATCTTGAAAGAGGGCGGGTTTTGGGATGTCTACTACGAGCATTGCTCGTATTTTAGCGCCACTTCGCTCGGGCACCTGTTTGCGAGGACCGGCTTCGCGGTGCAGAGGATCTGGACCGGGTATGACGACCAATACTTGATGATAGTGACGAGCCCGGCCGAGCCCGGAGATGATGTCACACTCGGCGACCCGGACGGTGTTGACGCAATCATCCGCCTGTCGGGCAGCTTTGCTGCTGCCGCGGCACGCCGCCGGACAGCGTGGCTCGGCCGGCTTCGCAGCTGGGCCGCCGCCGGGCAGCGCACGGTTCTCTGGGGCTCCGGCTCGAAGGCCGTCGCGTTTCTTACGACGCTCGGGGTTCATGACGAGATCGAACACGTGGTCGACATCAATCCTTACCGCGTCGGCAAATTTCTTCCGGGTACCGGGCAGCGAATTGTCGCCCCGGCATTCCTGCGCGATTACCGCCCGGACAACGTTGTCATCATGAACCCGGTTTACCGGGACGAAATCGGTCGAGAACTCGCTCGTCAGCGCTGTGAGCCCCGAGTGTACACGATTCTAGACCTCGAGACGGGGCCGGCGTGACGGCGAAGGCTTGTGATTAGTAAGCGCTTCGAGATACCGCTTACGCCTTCACCACGATACCCGTAATATTCAGACCTTATGTTCGTCATGAACCCCGAATATCGAATGCGAGGTCATAGTCCTTGATCGACGACATTGGCGCCGGCCGGCGAGGTAGCGAGGCACAACAATTATCCGAAACGGGCCGTCCAAAGCGCTACGGGGAGGACCCTTAGGAAAATCATCGAGCCCCAATGGCCACTTACGAACTGACGTAGGGAGGTCGATCATGCGAATCACGAATTGTCGATCATGTGGTTGTGACGACCTGCGTGTTATCCTGGATCTCGGGTCCCAACCCATCGCGAACGCGTTGCTCAGCGAGGAAGAGCTTCGCCTTCCGGAGGCGAAGTTCCCGTTAGCGGTGGCACTTTGCCCGGCATGCGCGCTATTGCAGGTGACCGAGACAGTGCCGGCGGAGATCCTTTATCGCCGTGACTATCCGTATTTCTCGTCAGCCTCGCCAGCACTGTTGAGGCATTCGGCCGAACACGTCGAAGCACTGGTTTCCAGATATCAGCTTGGCCCGCTCAGTTTCGTGGTCGAGGTTGCCAGTAACGACGGATACCTGCTGCGCAACTTCGTCGAGCGCGGGATTCATTGCCTCGGTATCGATCCAGCCGACGGGCCCGTCGCGCAGGCAAACTCCATTGGCGTACCGACGATCCACGATTTCTTCGGGTCGCGATGTGCCGAACAACTGACGAGCGAGGGCAAGTTCGCGGATGTCGCGATCGCGAATAACGTGGTCGCTCATGTCGACGACATTAATGATTTTGTCGCCGGGTTTGCACGCCTTCTGAAGCCAACCGGCATCGCTGTCTTCGAATTCGCTTATGCCTTGGACATGATCAGGCATTGCGAGTTCGATACCATTTACCATGAACATCTCTTCTACCACACATTGCACGGCCTCACTCCGCTCTTCAAACGGCACGGTCTCCACCTGAATGACGTCGAGCGGCTCCCCATTCACGGGGGCTCGTTGCGGCTGACCGTCAGCCGAAAACCCGAGCGCTCGGAGCGGCTCGATGCATTGTTTGCTCATGAGGCAGAGCTGGGCGTCGATAAGGTGTCATTCTATGACGATTTCGCCGACCGGGTCAGGGCGCTTCGCGACGCACTTGCCGACCTGCTCGTCGCGGAAAGAACCAGAGGAAAGCGGATCGCCTGCTACGGCGCGGCGGCAAAGGGCGCGACATTAGTTAACTATCTCGGTCTCGGTGAGGGCTTCTTCGATTTCGTTGTCGACGCCAACCCGTACAAACAAGGCAAATACCTGCCTGGTCAGCACATTCCCATCCGGCACCCAGATCAGTTGGTGGCCGACCAACCGGACTATGTCCTGCTACTCGTTTGGAATTTCGCGGGGGAGGTGATGCGACAGCAACCGCTCTATCGTGAACGCGGCGGCAGTTTCATCATTCCGGTCCCCGAGCCCCGTATCGTGCCGCCGGACGCGCCCGTCGAGAACACGCAATTCGCAATATTTCCGACGCGATAGCGAGGTACCGCACAGACCTCTTCGAGATCCATTGGTGCGACTGCCGCGCGCATTCGGCTGAGCTATGTCGGGGCGCATCACGATGTCTTGTGTTTTCGACAAACAAGACGAGAAATGCGTTATAAAGATGCGCTATCATATGAGTCTCAAAAGTAACGATGCCAGGGTACTGAATTCGACGAGAGGGCCCCATGACCGGTGTATTTTTCGACCCGCAGCGGATCGACGAAGCGTGGCGCAATACGATCTACGACGGAGGAATCATCATCCTGTCGCCAACGCCGGAAATGCTCGCGTTGGTTGAACACACACGGAGCATGATCGAGGAGGCGTTCGCGCCACTCGATCCGCAGCGCGCTCATGAGAGTTTGGCCGTCGAACGCTGCGTTGAAATCCTGACGAAGCTGAAGCCAGGCTTTATTCACCATCCTCGTACGAAGGAGCTCGTACAGCGCGTGTTGAAGGCGTTTGGCTGCTCGTCCGAAAAGACCTACCAGGACGTGCCGCGTCTGCGCTGCGCCTTCCCCAGCGATTATCTCACCACAGGCATCGCATACGCCCATCATCCGCACCGCGACACCTGGTATTCCGCGCCGCTGTGCCAATTCAATTGGTGGGCCCCTATTTACGAATTCGTCTCGGAGAATGGTATGGCCTTCCATCCGCGTTACTGGAGGCAAGGCGTCAAGAATGGTTCACATGATTTCAATTATTACAGATGGAATGCCGAGAGCCGGAAGAACGCGGCCCAGCATATCGGGCGTGACACACGCGTCCAGCCGCATGCCGAGGAGCCGCTGGAACTCGAGCCGGAAGTTCGCTTTGTCGTGCCACCAGGCGGGGTCATCGTCTTTTCCGGAGCGCAGCTTCATTCGACGGTCCCGAATACCACTAATATGGTGCGCTGGAGCATCGATTTTCGCACTGTCAACGTTGATGATCTGGCCTCCAAACGAGGCGCACCAAACGTCGACAGCGCTTCCACCGGCACATCGTTGCGGGACTTCCTGCGGGTCGCCGACCTGGCTTCCATCCCCGAGGATATCGTTGCTGCATACGATGACGACGGCGTACCGGTGGGTGGGGTGGCTGTCTTCAAGCCGGAGATCAGCGGCGCCGCAGCGAGTTGACTGCGGGAAGGGCGAGAACAAAAGCGCGAAGCGACGCAAGCAACCTCTCCGCTAGTTGGACGATACCGCCGCTTGGGAGCGATAGTTGCAGGGCGCTTGAGGGCAATTCTGAATGGTCCGCCGAGGACGGCCGGAGGATATAGTTCTGGGGCCGCGCTTTTGAGAGTGATGGATCCCAGCGAGATCGGGGGATCACACCTTCAGAGGCGATTGGCTCGTACTGAACTGCGAGAATGTCGGAGGCGCGCGATCGATCGCGTCGACCGCGACGCAATTACTCGGCGAGGGCCGAAGTGAGCTTCGTCTCCACCAGCAACGAAGCGACAGAGCCTAGTCTACCCGAATAATTCGGAACATTCGCTAAGGGTTAAGATAGCTTACCTTCACCCTGACTCACCCCCTGCTTGAGATCGGTTGTTGATATCGTTTTCGGAACTTGCAGGTTGTAAAGTATCTGATCGGCTGCAATGATTAAATCGTCTCTTAGGTGCCCGCGGTGTATTTTGATCCAAGGGAGCAACAGAAGATAGCAACGGAGCTTTTGGCCAGCGCCGAGCGGCGTTCGGTAAATGGACATAAAATATTCGCGCAACTGGCGAAATTCCGGAAACGTGATGGTACGAGACTTGGTCGGATCCCACCATTCCGGACTTGGAAGGGTGCAGCATCGGTTGGTGAGACGAAACCGTGGCTGTTGCAGGCGGACTGGAAGAGTTTTCATGGATTGTTTGCTGTGATGCCTGCTGACGAAAAGATGCTCCGGCACTTCGTAAAATCGGCCGAGCAGTGACATTTGCGCCAGCAACACTCCATCGCTATTAACGTAACTGCCCTGTGGCGGTAGCTGACGCAGAGCCGACATCCGCATCACGCCGAAGATCTGGTAGCACATGTGATAGTTCAGCAACATTTCGCGAAAACGTGCGACCGGATCGTTCGACTCGGCCTTCATCGGCGCGACGTAATTCTTGAGGAAAGCTCCGTTTTCATCGACCTCTTTTGTTCTTGCGTACGCCACGACACAGCCGGCATCGCGATCGAGCGCTTCGACACACCGCCGCAGAAATTCCGGCTCTAAGATGTCATCCGCGGCTGCCCACTTGAAATATTTGCCCGTTGCAAGTTCGTAGACGCGGCGTATGTTCCAGCCGGCACCCATGTTTTTCTTGCCTCGATAATAGCGGATGCGGCCGTCGCGCCGAGCATAAGCTTGCGAGATCTCGCCAGTGCGGTCTGTGGACGCATTGTCGGAAATAATTAGCTCGAAATCCGCAAACGTCTGGTTGAGGATCGAGTCGAGCGTCTCCTCTAGGAAGCGCTCTCCGTTGTACACAAACAACCCGACGCTGAGAAGTGGTGTCGACTGCATTAAACTCGGGCCTCCCCTTGACAGTAAGGTGGTCGAAGTTGTTGCCAAAGGATCACTTTGTGCCGTCTTCCGAGCGGCGGCGCCAAAATGCATGGTATTCCGGATTGAGCCTGAACGACGCCCGAAGCATGCTGGTTCGCCAATGATCGTAACGGAGCATCTCCCAATTCCTCGAAACGAGCAAGAAGCGCTCGTTCGCTACGGGAAGTTGAAATATCGACCGTCGCCAATGCTTCTCGCAAGTGCCCACGAAACGGTTGAGAAGTAAACAGAAAAAGTCGCTGGCCGCACCAGCTCTCCTTTCGGTTGGAAAGTGATTGACAGACGTCGAGCTCAGTTCGCCGGGCACGCAAGGCTTAACGCTGGCAAAATTAGCCCTACCTACCTAGACCGAATAGGCGCGTGACTAGATCGAAAGTCACGATGGTCAGGTGAGGAGTTGATAATGAAAACGCCGGTTGATCAAGACCGGTTGCCGAGCCTTTCCCGGCCTACGGTATGCAGCCGGGACTAGCCGGGCGCAGGGGGCAGCGCTAGCCCCTTGCGGCTCAGCCCGACGATGAAGCCAGCCAGATTCTTGACTTCCCCGACATTCTCGCCGCAGTCTCTGTTGGCCAGTATGACAAGAGAGCGCCGGCTCGCCGCGAAGCCAGTTGAGTTCTGTTCAACATGTACAGCTACATCATCCGCCGGTTGGTGTTCGGTGCTCTGACGGTGATCGGTGTGTCGATCATCGTCTTTATGGTATTGCGAATCCTGCCGGGGGATCCGCTCGTTGCGATCTTTGGCCCGGAAGGGTTTACCAAGCTGAGCGAAGCAGACCGCGCTCACTATATGGCGGAGCTCGGGCTCAGTAAACCGCTCGTCGTCCAATACCTGTCCTGGGTTGGAGATATCGCCCGCGGTAATTTCGGCCGGTCGTTCTTCCGTGCGGAGAGCGTCGGCGAGATGATACTGCGGCGCGGACCGCTCACAGCAGAAATCGCCATCCTTTCGGTCATCTTGTCCTGGTTGGTCGGAATCCCGGTCGCAATTGTCAGCGCGCTGCGTCCCAACAGTTTCGCGGATAACGTCTCCAGGTTTATCAGCATCCTGTTTTTGGCGGTTCCCGGCTTCTGGCTGGGAATGCTGATCGTACTGGCCGCGCTGTTCATGTTTGGCTACCGGGCGCCGCTGACCGGGCCGTCGCTTCTGGCGGATCCTTGGGGCAACCTGCAGGTCGTCATTGGACCGGCGGTTGTCCTCGGGCTGGGGCAGGCGGCTTATATCGCCCGCATGGCCCGGTCCAGCCTCTTGGAGGTGATCCGGGAGGATTATGTGCGCACCGCCCGCGCCAAAGGGCTGAGCCGGCGCCCGGTGATCACCTTTCATGCGTTGCCCAATGCGCTGTTACCCGTCATCACCTTGTCGGGCATTCTCCTGGGGTTTGTCCTCGCCGGCTCGATCCCCGTCGAACGCGCCTTTGGCACGCCTGGGCTCGGCTATGCGATGTTTACCGCGGTCAGCGAACGCGACGTGTTCGTCATGCAGAACCTAGTGTTCCTGTACTCGGTTGTGTTCGTTTTGCTGAACATACTGGTGGACCTTACCATCGCCTGGCTGGATCCGAGGATCCGCTACCGATGACCACGACAGAGCCTGATACGGCCTATCCGCTGGAGCGGGGTCAGCCGGAGGTCGGAAGCTCCCCGCTTCGCCGGGTCAGCGGCGCGCTGAGAACATTTATCAGGCGGTCCCCGATGTCGGCGTTTTGGGGATGCATCGCCGCGGCGATCATCGTCATCGCGATCGCAGCGCCGGTCATAGCGCCCTACGAGCCGTTGAAATCCGACTTCCGCGCGATGTCTAAACCGCCAAACGAACGGCACTATTTTGGCACCGACCAGATCGGTAGGGATGTCTTGAGCCGGGTCGTCTACGGCAGCCGTGCTTCTCTGACCGTCGCGATGGGCGCCGTACTGTTCGGAACCACGCTCGGCGCCTTATGGGGGCTGGCCAGCGGCTATTTCGGCGGACGCTTCGACATCATCAGCCAGCGCGTCATCGAGTTTCTGCAATCCTTTCCGGATCTGATCCTGGCGATGGCAATCGCCATGGCGCTCGGCGCGGGTTTCGGAACCGTCATTGTGGCGATTGCCATCACGCGAATTCCGTTCGGCGGCCGGGTGATCCGCGCAGTGGTGCTGTCGCTGAAGGAAATGTCCTTTGTCGAGGCCGCGCGCGGCCTCGGCGCTTCTAATCTGCGCATGATGCTGCGGCATATCTTGCCGCAATGCGTGGCGCCCTATCTAATTCTCGCGACCACCCATCTGGGCGTCGCGATTATCATCGAAGCGGCGCTCGGCTTTCTCGGCGTCGGCATTCCGCCGCCGACACCAACCTGGGGGAACATGTTGGCCGATTCCCTGAATGCTGGCCTCGTCCCGCCGTGGTGGCTGGTGCTGTTCCCGGGTCTCGCCATCACCATCACGGTGCTCGCCTTCAATCTGCTGGGCGACGGCATCCGCGACATTCTCGATCCGAGGCTGCGCGGCGCGGTGTCACAACGGTAGGGTTTATCGCAAAGCAGGCAGCGCCGCGACTATGCCTTTCACCGTGCAACTCGATCTTCATGCCGCTGGCGCCTCAGAAATCGCTAAGCTCTCCGAAAGGCTGGAACGAATTCCGAACCTTGAAACTGTGCCGCGGATTGGCGATGTTCACCATATCTCGCTTGCGGTCTACGAGGACTTGTCGGTGGATCGCTTCCTACCCGACTTGGCCAAGTTTGCCGCAGGGGTTCGACCGATCGTGGTGCAACTCGCCAATCTCGGGATCTTTTCAGGCATTCGGAGCGTGCTCTTTCTCGGCCCCGTTGTAACAGAGGAATTATTGGCGCTGCACCGCAACTTTCATGACGCATTCGCGTCCTTTGCGGGATCTTGCTGGGAGCATTATCGCCCTGGGCTTTGGGTTCCTCACGTTACGCTGGCGATGAATGCCGAAATAGCTGCGCTACAAAAAGCGATTGCAGAGGTCGCGGAGCATTGGACACCGGCGAGCATGCAACTGGATGCCATCCGCCTGATCCGCTTCCGTCCGGTTCAGACAATCTACCGATCCGCCCTGCAATAAGGTCTATCCCGCTTCGCGACTACGCGGCGCGGCGTAATCGCAGCGTCAACCGGGCTGCGCCAGCGCGCGCGGCGTGCCGCCGAACCCCACCCTTCCTAGTCATCGCGGGGGCCGTAGTATGGGATCGGCGCGTAATACACGGAGGCAGGCGGCGGATAATAGTACCCCGGTGCAGGCGCGACAGAGTAAGCCGGCGGCGCATACGGATAATAGTAAGCTGGCGGTGCCGCGTAATATCCGGGCGCCGAAGAAGCAATCGCGGCCCCGGCAATCGCGCCGCCGAGGATACCCAGCGCAATAGCCGCACCGTTGCCATGCCGTGCGTAAGCAGTCCCCGGCGAGGTAATGGAAATCGCCGCAACAACCAAAGTGAGCGCCATTAACCCTCGTCCGGCGCGCCGGACAACGCTGGTTAAATTCATCTGCACGTCCTCTGACCCTTCGTCGGGCACGAAATCCACCTTGTGCAAGAAACCTGCCCGGCACCTATCGATGCGGTGACAACGGCCCAGCTTGCGGTAAATTCCAGCTAAGGGTTTTGCCAGAGCCGAGCAGAACAGACCTCCGCTTATCGTTGATAATCCTCCAGATCCCTGGCGTTATGGTCAGGCTTAACTGGATCGAGCTCGGCCAAGACTCGTTCAATGCCTTACAACTCTTACTCGCCGGCCGGCTTTGCCAGCGGGAACCGCACGCCGCCGTCGTGCAGGTGGCACGAGGCCCAATGGCCTAATTTGACCTCGCGCAAGGCTGGCGGCTCGTGCCGGCAACGCGCCATCGCGTAAGGGCAGCGGGTGTGGAAATGACAGCCCGGCGGCGGGTTGATCGGGCTCGGTACGTCACCCGTCAGGATCACCCGGCTGCGGCGCCGGGCGCTCGCCTTCGGGATCGGCACGGCCGAGAGCAGCGCCTCGGTATACGGGTGAAGCGGTGTATCGAACAGAGTGGTCTTGTCGGTCATCTCAACGATGCGGCCAAGATACATCACCGCGACGCGGTCGCTGATGTGCTCGACGACCGCCAGGTCGTGGGCAACAAAGAGGTAGGACAGCTGGTATTCGTCCTGCAGATCCATCAGGAGATTGATGATCTGCGCTTGGATCGACACATCGAGGGCGGACACCGGTTCGTCGCCGACGATCAGTTCGGGGCTCAAAGCAAGCGCGCGCGCAATTCCGATACGCTGGCGCTGTCCACCGGAGAATTCGTGCGGGTAGGACCTAGTCAGCTCGGGCCGCAGACCGACCCGCTCGAACAGGCCGGCAACGCGTTCCCGGCGTTCTCTGGGGGTAGCCACTTCATGGATGACCAGCGGCTCGCCGACGATTTCGCCGGCTGTCATTCGCGGATTGAGCGAGGCGTAAGGGTCTTGGTAGATCATCTGCATCTGGCGCCGGTAGGGCAGCATCCGGTCCCGGTCGAGTTCAGTGATGTCCTCGCCGCGGACCTTGATTTTCCCCGCGGTCGGCTCGAGCAACTTTAGCAGGGTCCGGCCGACCGTGGACTTGCCGCAGCCGCTCTCGCCGACGAGTCCGAGAGTCTCGCCGCGTTTGATGTGGAACGAGACGCCGTCGACCGCGTAGACATGACCGGAAACGCGCGAGAACACCCCCTTATGGATCGGAAAATGTTTCTTGAGATTATCGACTTCGAGTAGCGGGGTCACGCCGCGCCCCCGAGCAGCTGATCGGCATGCCAGCAGGCGACCCAGTGGCCGGGTCTGTGTTGCTCTAATGGCGGATAGGCGTCACGACATTGATCGCTGGCCAAGCTACAGCGCGGCGCGAAGGTGCACCCTTTTGGCAAGCGTGCAAGCGAGGGAACCATGCCCCTGATCTCGTTCAATCGGGCCCGGCGCGTGTCGATGTGTGCAGCAACTTCGACATTGGGAATCGAGCCCAGCAAGCCCTTGGTATAGGGGTGACCCGGGCACTCGAACAGATCCTGCGCGCTCGCCTCCTCCACCTTCCTCCCCGCATACATCACGACCACCCGGTCGGCATTCTCCGCGACGACGCCCATGTCGTGAGTGATCAGCATGATGGCCGTGCCGAGCGTCTCCTGCAGCTCGCGCATCAGATCGAGGATCTGCGCCTGTATCGTCACGTCGAGCGCGGTCGTCGGCTCGTCCGCAATCAAGAGCTTGGGATTGCATGAGACTGCCATCGCGATCATGACACGCTGGCGCATCCCGCCCGAGAGCTGGTGCGGGTAGGCACGGGCGCGGCGCTCGGGCTCAGGAATGTGGACGCGGCGCAGCATCTCCACCGCGCGGTCCATCGCGTCGTGCCGTGAAAGCCCCTGGTGCAGTGCGATCGTCTCGCTAATTTGACGGCCCACGGTCATCAGCGGATTGAGCGACGTCATTGGCTCCTGAAAAATCATCGAAATATCGTTGCCGCGCATGCCCTCCATTTCGGTCTCGGTCAGGTCCAGCAGATTGGTTCCCTCAAACCGAACCGCGCCGCCGACGGTCCGCCCCGGCGGATCGGCGACAAGCCGTAAAATCGACAGCGCGGTCACGCTCTTACCGCATCCGGATTCCCCCACAACACCCAATGTCTCGCCGCTGTGCACGGAATAGGACACCCCGTCGACCGCCTTCACCACGCCGCCGGTCGTGAAGAAATGTGTCTGCAGTTTTTCGATCTCGAGAATGGGGCGACCTGCCTGCGAACCCGGCGTCGCTAGATCCCGCTCAACCAATTGTGTTTGATTCAACAAGTGACTCCCAAGATTTTGATGTGTTACTTGGGGTCCAAGAAGCCGACCCGCCGGCCATCAGAGCACGCCGTGCTCAGTCCTGAAAAGACCCAAACGGAGGGAGACGCATGAGCGACCTAGGTTTCGGCCATCCGTGGTGGACCCGCCGCAATTTTCTCAAAAGCAGTGCTGCCGCGGTGGCGGGAGCCTATGGCCTGTTCCCCAATCTCGGCTTGGCCGAGCAGGTGCCCGACAAATTCGACGGTCTGACGTTCAAGCTTGCGGCGCCGGAACCCAGCCCCAAATCGGGCGGCGTGCTGCGCATGGGCATCCCCAACCGCCCGCCGCATTTCGACATCCATCAGTCCGGCACCTTCTTCAATCTCGGCGCCCAGGGTTGCATGTTCGACAATTTGATCCGGCGCGATCCGCGCGACAGCGGCAAGACGATCATCCCCGATCTCGCGCATAGTTGGGAAATCGCCGAAGACGGCAAGACCTACACCTTCTTTCTGCGCAAGGACGTGCTCTTTCATGACGGTGCCGAGCTGACGGCCGAGGATGTGAAGGCTACGTTCGACCGTATTGCAAGGCCCCCCTCGGGGATCAGTATTCCGCGCAGCATCCTGTTCAAATCGGTCAGCGATATCACTGCGCGCGACAAATACACCGTCGAATTCAAATTGTCCGAACCCCGGCCGATCAATTTCATGATGTCGGCGATTGCCAGCGGCTGGAACGTGATCGTCCGCAAAAAGACTCTGGAGGACAACAACTACAATCTGCGCAAAGTCGTCGTCTATCCTGGCACTGGCCCGTTTCGCAGTGTGCGACGCGTCGAAAACGAGGTCTGGGTGATGGAAAAGAACCCGAATTACTGGAACAAGGGCCTGCCCTATGTCGACGGCATCGAGTTCTACCATGTTCTGCCGTTCTCGCCGGAGATGGCCTCTGCGATATTGGCAGGCCGGGTCGATTATGTCCGCGCGACGGACCCGGCAACGGTGCGCAAGGCCAAGGCCACTCCCGGGATGTCGACCGCCACCTATTACCAGAGCGTGATCCACGCGACCTGGGTCAATACGCACAGAAAGCCGCTCGACGATCCGCGGGTGCGGCGCGCGATGCATCTGGTTCTCGACCAGCCCGTTCTGGTAGAAGTCGTCAAGGATGTCGCTCCGTTAATGCCCGGCGGGTTCCTCTACCCGTTCTCGGAGTTCGCCACGCCCAAGGAGGAGCTCGAAAAACGGCTCGGCTATCAGGCAGATCCGGCGGCTTCGATCAGGGAGGCTCGCGCGCTGATGGCCGCGGCGGGTCACGGCGATGGCCTCAAGGCCCTCGATTACCTGGTGCGGGATTTGGCCCATCACAAACTCTGGGCGCAGGCGATCCAGGCCATGCTGCAGCAGTCGCTCAATGTCGAGTGCAACCTGCGCACAACGGTGGAGTCAGTGTGGTTCGACGACATCAAAAACGGAAATTACGACCTCGCTATTGGCGCGATCGTTTCAACCCTGCTCGATCCTTCGGATTACTTCAATGCCTGGTACGGCAAGGACGGCCCACAAAACTACTCGTTCTGGGACAACGCAGAGTTTCAGGCTCTGTCGGCGCAGATCGATCGGGAAGTGGATGCCAAGAAACGCCTGGCATTGATCCAGCAGGCCGAAATGATCATGGAACAGGACCCGCCGCTGCTGCCGGTCGCCTGGGAAAAGATCAACGATGTCTGGTACAACTACGTCAAGGGTCACAACCCATACGAATATTTCGGCGTCTACGACGTCGTCAGACTTGATACGGTATGGCTGGACAAGGCGTGACTGGTTTCATCTTTCGAGGAGACAATAGAGTATGACTGCGCCGCATATTGGGTATCCGTGGTTGACGCGCCGCGGTTTTTTGACGAGCAGCGCGGCGGTGGCCGCCGGGATTTATGGGCTTCCGTGGCGCCTCGGTCATGCCGCCGAAATCCCCGATCAATTCGACGGCTCGAATTTTCAGCTCAAGGCGCCGGAGCCCAATCCCAAACGCGGCGGCGTCTTACGCTATGGCATCCTGATGCGCCCGCCGCATTTCGACATCCACCAGGCGGGGACGATCGCGACCCTCGGTGCAATGGGCTGCATGTTCGACAATCTCATTCGCCACAATCCGCTCGACAGCGGCAAGACGATTATTCCCGATCTTGCGCATAGTTGGGAGATCTCGAAGGACGGCAAGACCTACACCTTTTTCCTGCGCAAAGGCGTGCAGTTCCATGATGGCGCCGAGCTGATGGCCGAGGACGTGAAGGCAACCTTCGACCGGATCGCCAAGCCGCCGTCTGGCATTAGCATCCCCCGCAGCATCCTCTTTAAGGCGGTCAGCGAGATCAATGCCAAGGACCCCTACACGGTCGAATTCAAATTGGCGGAGCCGCGCCCGAAGGAGTTCATCATGCTGGCTATTGCCAGCGGTTGGAATGTGATCGTGCGCAAGAAGACACTCGAGGACAACGCCTACAACCTGCGCAAGCTGCCGACCTATCCCGGCACCGGCCCGTTCCGCACCGTCCGCTACGTCGAAAACGAAACCCGGGTGGTCGAGAAGAACCCAAATTACTGGAACAAGGGGCTGCCCTATCTCGACGGCATCGAGTTCTACAATCTGATCCCGTTTTCGCCCGATCTGGGGTCGGCGATATTGTCGGGCCGGTGCGACTACATCCGCATCACAGACCCGGTCACGGCTCGGAAGGCCAAAGCCACGCCGGGTCTTTCGACCACCGCTTTCAATCAGAGCGTCATCCAAGGTGTGTGGGTCAACGATAAGAAAAAACCGCTCGACGATCCGCGGGTGCGGCGTGCTTTGCATCTGGCGTTCGATCGGCCGGCCCTGATCGACGTCGTCAAGGATGTGACCCCAATGCGCGTCGGCGGCTTCATCTACCCGTTCTCCGAATTTGCCACGCCGCCCGAGGAGCTCAGTAGACGGGTCGGTTACCAAACGGATACCGAAGCCTCCCTGAAGGAGGCCCGCGCGCTCTTGGCGGCAGCGGGTCACGCCAACGGTATTCAAGCATTGGATTTCATGGTCCGCGACGTGGCCAGTTTCAAGCTCTGGGCGCAGGCTATTCAGGCGATGCTGCAAGAAGGGCTCAATGTCCAATGCAACCTTCGGACAGTCGTCGAGTCGGTGTGGTTCGACGACACCGCGAGCGGGCATTACGACA
>Ga0306924_10000566_pt1 | contig 31131 bp, 27 predicted proteins | sample sta12Can44000111_FD_203756 | JGI IMG/M metagenome (GOLD analysis project Ga0306924, IMG submission 203756) | Lab enrichment of tropical soil microbial communities from Luquillo Experimental Forest, Puerto Rico - statanox.12C.anox.44.000.111 (v2)... | ecosystem: Environmental > Terrestrial >... | reverse complement strand
CCGCGTAATCAGCAGGCTGACACCGGCGCCCTGGGAGCCGGTCAGCGGAAGCAACAGCTTGCCGCCCTCGCGCAACGCGTCGAGCCAACCGGCGGCGGGCCGCGACGCACCGGCATTGACATAAATCGCGTCGCAGCGGGGCAGGTCGTTCCCGACGCCCGACGCGGCGCGCACCTCCACATTGTCCCAAGGCTTCAGGTTTGCTGCGGCGCGCCGCGCCAGCTCCGGCTCTATCTCATAGGCAATGACTTTGCCGGACGGCCCCACCAGCAACGCGAGAATCGCCGTGTAGTATCCGGTTCCGCAGCCGATATGCAGCACGGTATTTCCGCGCGCCGGAGCCAGCGCGCCGAGCAATTGCCCGTGCAGGCATGGCTCGCCGTTGTTAATGTGCTTGCCCCGGTCGAGCGCAAACAGCACGTTTTGATAAACGTGGATCGGATCATCGCTTGGCGTCGGCACCTGGCCGCCGATGGGCGATACCGCGAGCCAGGGTCCTGGCCCTAAGAAATATTCGCGCGGCACCAGCTCGAACGCGCGTTCCAGGTCGTCGCGCAGCGCGCCGCCGCCGGCAGCCGCGAGCTTGGCGTAGAACTCGCGGCAGGCAGCCAGACGATCGTGCTTTTTCTGCTTCATTCGGACATTTCTAGCGCGTAGCCCGGATGGAGCCCCGCGCAGCGGGCAAAATCCGGGGCAGTTGTGCTGCAAGGCGAGATCGATCCCGGATGTCGCTTTGCTCCATCCGGGGTACGAGCCGGCGGGAGGATACGCGCGGAACTTCAGCCGTATTGATTTGCATCAGCACCCGTCGCGCGTGTGATGTGTATGAGGATGGCGGCCGCGCTTTGTTCGGGACTTAATCTCGTCACGTCGAGCGTCAAGGTGGTCGGTGTCTTTGGGTCGAGCACGACGTGGCGTCGGCTTTTGTTCATCGCGTCGGCGGGATCGATGCATTTGAACTGGCCGACGCGTTCGGGCAATTGGATGCGGCGTACCAATTCGGCCTCTTCGCACAACAGGCGCACCGGGATGAAGCTCGCGCCGCGCCGCGCCGCCGCCTCGCGAACGCGGTGAAATATCGCCTCGTCGATGGGATCTCCCTCCACGAGTTCCTGGGTCAGGATGAAGTTCGTCTCCGGCTTTACCAGGGTTGCGATCGTTTCGAGCACCGCGTCGCGTACTTTGGCAACCTGGCTCCAAACGGCATCCGGCAGGGGCGTCATGCCATCCGCGTCGATGAGGCCGAAAATGGGATTATTGATCCAGTGATTGTCGACCACTTTGGCGCCAATCCGGCGGGCAAGGGCGCGTGCGATTGTGAGTTTGCCGGTGCCGGCGAAACCCACGAGGTAGACCACGAGATTGCTCACTGAAGAATGGGTCGCCATTGAGCGCCGCAAGAATAGTCTTAGTTGGCCATGTTGGCACGAATTTCCGTGTTGCTCATCAGCTTGGCGATCTTGCCCTGCAAATAGCGAAGCGTGATCGCGTGGTGCTCCGCCTCGTAGGAGCCGACGCATTCGCGCGCCAGCACGACGGGCAAATCGCGCTGGTAGGCGTCGATCGCGGTCATGCGCACGCAGGAATGGGTGTTGATTCCCGCAATGATGATTGGGTCGGGCTTTAGCTCGTGCAGCATCCGGTCGAGATCGGTCCCGAAGAACGCGCTGTATCGTTTCTTCACCAGTACGATGTCGGACGCAGCAACCTGCAGCTCCGGGACAATCTGGCAGCCCGGCGTACCTTTGATCGTAACCCGAGTGTTGTTGGCGCGCATCTCGGGAAACGCATCGCTCAAGTCGGGCTCGAATTCCTGACGGACCCAGATGATGGGATTGCCGCGGCTGCGCATCATCGCGACAAGCTCGTTCGTGGATTGAACGAGCGTTTCACGTGCGTGAGCCGGCCAGCGGTCGAGAAAATCGCGCAACATATCGACCACGATCAGCACCGGCCGTTGCATGCCGCGAAGCGTAACGGAACCGCGCAAGAGCACAAAGCGCGTAGCCCGGATGGAGCCCGCGCAGCGGGCGAAATCCGGGGCAAGTCGCGCCGTACGGTGAGGCGGGCCCCGGATTTCATCCGGGCTACACGTCGCCCCCGTAAACACGATTCACGCCATTACTGGGTCAAGCGTTTTTTCGACTACGAACCTAAATAATTCTCTTGACTACGAAATGCGCTTATGCTACAGATCGCATCGTCCTCGCTCATCGAAGGGGCGTCTCCGGAGGCGATCCTGAAGGCGGAGCGGGGATGGCGCCCTCGGCAAGCGGCTCGGCCGCCCCGCAGGAGGCCGGTGTCCGACGCCCGGAGGTTACGACCGGGTGCGCACAGCGCGCTAGGTTTTGTCCCGTAGCAGTAGCGGGGGACAAATAGGAAGCGCGGACACTTGCAAGCCTAAACCGCCGCAGGCGGAGCGCCAGGTTGGAGCGCCGTGAGGCGAGCGCAGCCGGACCGAGATCCGGTGCGCGCCGCGCCTCGTAAGCGTGGACTATCGCGCCTCGCAGGCGCGACTTTGAAAGACGCGCCTCACGGCGCTCCGCCCACCCCCTTCATCGGGGCGGGCAGAAGGAAGGAAAGAGAAGCGTGGCGAGTAGGCCGCGTGAAGGAAAGGAGTTGAGTGGATGGCAGGTTGAAGGTGGAGAGGAAGAGCAAAGCAAACCGACACTGTCGTCCCGGACGGAGCGAGCGCAGCGAGCGGAGAGCCGGGACCCAGTAATCCATGAACGCGCAGTTCGCCGCCTTCGTGAGGGTATGGATTACTGGGTCCCCGCTTTCGCGGGGACGACAAGGGGAGAATTGGGCGGCCAGCTCAATGCTCCTGGCTGTTTGACAGGTGAATCGGATGACTCGCGTCCGGCGTGGCTTACGCGCGGATCGCGTCGGTGCGCGCTTCTCACAATGCCGCGCCGCGGCGCTCTTCGGCAGATCGAAGATGCCGCTGCGCGGACTGTCGAGCAGCCGAGCTTCATTCCGCCTTGATATTGGCGGCGCGGATCACCTTGCCCCATTTCTCCGTTTCATCTGCGATGAGGCGGCTAAAGTCGGCGGCGGAGCCGGTGAGCAACATGCCGCTCATGTCGGCGAGCCGCGCTTTGATCTTCGCATCGGCGAGGCCGGCATTGATCTCGGCATTGAGGCGCTCGATGACCGCGGCGGGTGTGTCCTTCGGCGCCGCAACGCCGAACCAGGAGCTCGCCTCGTAGCCGGGCACGAAGTCTGCAACCGTCGGCAGCTCCGGCAAGACCTCAGAACGGATCGCTGTGGTCACTGCGAGCGGCCGCAACCTGCCGCTCCTGATATGACCGATCGAGGCGATCATGGTTGCGAAGCCCACTTGAACCTGCCCGCCGATCAGGTCGGTCATCGCCGGCCCGTCGCCGCGATAAGCCACATGAATGAGATCGAGGCCGGTCCTCGCCTTGAACATTTCGCCGGCGAGATGGCTCGCGGTGCCGACGCCCGCCGAGGCAAAGCTCAACGTGCCGGGGTTTGCTTTGGCCAAATCGATCAGTTCTGGCACCGTCTTGACTGGAAGCGCCGGATTGACCTCGAGCACATTGGGCACGCGCACCACTCCGGCGACCGGCGCCATGTCGCGCAGGAAATTGAAGTTGAGCTTTTCGTAGAGCGTGGCATTGATCGCGGCCACCGGCGCGACCATGAGCAGCGTGTAGCCGTCGGCGGTTGCCTTCACGACCGCCTCGGTGGCGATGTTGCTGGCGGCGCCCGGCCGATTCTCGACGATGAATTGCTGGCCGAGACGCTCCGAGAGCCATTGCCCGATCAGCCGCGCGACAATGTCGGTGGTGCTGCCGGCGGCAAATCCCACCAGCAGGCGCACCGGCCGCGACGGATAGGTCTGCGCTTCGGCTAGATGCAGCGTCAGCGGAAATGCCGCGGCACCGGCCGTGAGGCGCAGAAAACGGCGACGCCGAATGTTCATCTCAGGCCGACCCCGCGGCAGGGGGTGGGTGCACTCACAAATTCGCGGCAAGCCGCGGCCGCGGCGGTGGCGCGGCCGCGCCCTTCGGCAGGTCGAACAGGCCGCTCGGCAGGCCGTCGAAGAACGCCAGCACCTCGGAGGTCTTCACCACGTCGGCGTATTTCGCGTTCATGTCGCAGAGATTGATCGCGTGGCTCGCCTGCGATCGGTCGAAGCAGCCCTCCTCGGCGAGCGCGATGCGATAGTTGAGGCTGAACGCGTCGAGCACGGTCGCGCGCACGCAGCCCGAGGTGGTGGTGCCGGTCACGATCACGCTGTCGCAGCCGAGCAGCGTGAGATAGCTCGCCATGTTGGTGCCGAAAAAGCCGGACGGCTTCTGCTTGTAGACCACGATGTCCTGCGGCGCCGGCGCGATCTCGGCGACGATCTCGTTGCCGTCCACGTTGGTCGCCGGCTTGCTCACCTGGTCCTCGTCGGAGCGCGCGTTCTTCCAAGTCCAGCTGCCGCTGTCCCAGTTGTCGGGACGCCGCACGCCGGTGGTGTAGATCACCGGAATGCCCTTGGCATGGGCCTTGTCGATCAGCGTCTTGAGATAGGGCATCGCAACCCAGGCGTCCTCGCCGCAGGAATTGCGCCAGCGCTTGATCGATTCGAGAATCGGCAGCGGGCGCTCGTCGCAGAACGCGTAGTTGACGTCGATGATGAGCAGCGCCGGCCGCTTGCCGAAGCCGCCGCGCGCGCCATAGCCCGATGTCGCGAACACCGCTTTGTCGCGCTCGGTGAGGAATTTGTTCCAGATGGGCTCTGACATGGTGCTCTTCCCAGTTTTGGTTGGGCTGGACGGATCGGGTCTCTCGACCCCAATGCTACAAGCTGGTGCGCACGCTCTCAACGAAGCTCATGTCGATAATCTCTTCGTACTTGACGTCGGATTTCAGAATGCCGGCATCGCGCACGACGGCGCTGGCCGTAGCCCAGGCTTCTCGGTTGATCATCCCGTCCTTGCTCCACAACTCATCCTTGAACGAGCGGTCGAGCGTGGCCTTGAGGTCCTCAAGCGCCATGGTCGGGAATTGCTTCTTGGCAATCTCGGCCGCGCCATCCGGCTGTACATAGGTGAATTTGAGCCCCTTCACCATGCCGCGCACGAACGCGCGCACCAGCTCGGGATCCTTCTGAATGGAATCGAGCCGCACGTTGAACGTAGAGTAGGCATATGGCCCGAGTGTCTTCGGGATGCTGTAGAACGGCTCGCCCCAGACCGATTGCCGGATGCCCTGGGTGATGAAGGGCTCCAACGTCACGCCGATCTGTGCCTGCCTCCCCCTCACCACGGACAGAACGGCTGAATTGGCCGTCTCCACCAGGGTGACGTCGCTCTTGGCGTCGAGATTCCACTTCTTGAGCAGGTAGCGGGTGATCGAATTCGGCGTGCCGCCGAACTGACTGACTGCGATCGACTTGCCCTTGAAATAGGCGGGCCAATCCGTGCCGCTCGGCTCCGAACCCTTGGCCGCGCAGTAATAGACATTGCCGCGGTCGACGCAGTTCACGACAGCGCGCAGCTCGGCGCCCTTGGCCTTGGCGAAGGCGTCGTGCTCGGGACCGCCAATGAACGCGAACGCCTGGCCCGACAGCACCGCGTTGGTATGGCCGGCACCGGTCTCGATGGTGAGAATCTTCACGGTGACGTCGGCCTCGGCGAAATAGCCGTTGGCCATGCCGACGTAGAGCGGCAGATAGCCCAGGCCGTGGACCGGCTCGGCGACGATGATCTCGCGCGCCGCAGCATTTGCGAGGAAAGGCCGCGCGAACGAGCCGACACCCAGCATCGCCGTCGATTTCAGAAATGTTCGCCTGTTCATGGCAGCCCTACTGTTGTGAGTTGATGAACCATCACTGGCGCACGCCCTTGCGCAGTACGCTCTCCAGCCACGATACCGTCGCATACATGATCACGGCCAAGGTAGAGAGCACAAGCACCGCCACCCAGACGAGGGCGATGTCATAGGTCTGGCCGGCGTAAAGGATGGCGCGCCCGAGCCCGTGCTGGGACGCGATAAACTCGCCGACGATCGCTCCGGTCAAGGCCAAGCCGATATTCACCCGCAACACCGAGATGACCCAGGGCAGGCAGAACGGCACCACGAGCTTGCGGAACACCTGCATGCGCGTGGCCCCGAGCGAGTAGAACAGCTTCTCGCCGTCGGGATCGAGCGCCTTCACGCCGGCATAGGTCGTTAGCGTGGAGACGACGAGGGTGAGCGCCGTGGCGATTGCCACCTTCGACGAGAGCCCGATGCCGAACACCAGGATCACGAGCGGCGCCAGCGCGAGCTTCGGGATCGACTCGAAACAGATGATGTAGGGCTGCACGACTGCGGCATAGTTGCGCGACCACCAGAACGAGAGTCCGAACAGCGAGCCCGCCGTCGTGCCCAGCAAAAACCCGAAGATCGTCGATCGGAACGTGAAACCGATATCTGTCCAGGCGTCGCCGGTGCTGAAGAAGATGCTGAGCGTGCGGAAGATCGCGCTCGGCTGCGACCAGAAGAACGCGTCGATCCAACCGGCACGCGCCGCGATCTCCCACAGCGCAATCGCCCCGACCAGGATGCCAATCTGCGTTATCACCAGCGCCCAGGTCGGCCAATCCTTCTGCACCGGCAGCCGCCGCGCCGGCCGGGCGGAACGCTCGGCCGCGGCTGCCGTCGGCGGCGCGCGCTCGACTCCCGCAACCGTGACCGTATCCTGGACCACCATCGCTCGCGCTCCGCCGTCAGGCCGCTTGGTTCATGGCTTCGGCTGCCGCCGGATTGACGTTGAGGAGTTTCAGGCAGCGTTCCTTGATCGCTAAAAACTCCGGGCCAAGCGCAGCCGTGCGCAGGCGCGGCCGCGGCAGGCTCACCGGGATCGTCTCGATGATGCGGCCTGGCCGCGTCGCCATGACGTGAACCTCGTCGGAAAGATAGATTGCCTCCTCGACGTCGTGGGTGACGAACAGCACGGTCTTGCCGAAATCGCCCCACAGCTGCATCAGCCACTCCTGCATCTGCAGTTTGGTCTGGGCATCGAGCGCGCCGAACGGCTCGTCAAGCAGAATGAGATCGGTATCGAACAAGAGGGTGCGCAGCAACGCCGCGCGCTGGCGCATGCCGCCGGAGAGCGAGTTCGGATAAAGATATTCGAATCCCGACAGGCCGTAGCGCTGCAGCAGCGGCAGCGCCCGCTCGCGTGCGTGCCGCAAGGGAACGCCCTGGATCTCCATGCCGAGGATCGCGTTATCGAGCACGGTGCGCCACGGCAGCAGCAGGTCCTTTTGCAGCATGTAACCGACCCGGCCGATGGTGCCGGTAGCGTCGACGCCGTCGATCAGCACGCGCCCGCCGGTCGGCTCCAGCAATCCGGCGATGATGTTGAAGATCGTGCTTTTGCCGCAGCCGGACGGACCGATCAGGCTCACGAAGCGGCCCGTGGCGATCGACAGCGTGATCGGCGCGAGCGCCTGGAATGCGCCGCCCGGCGTCGCGAATGCCATGCTGACGTTGTCGACGTGAAGTTTCGGGGCCGGCATGCGTGCTCCCGCTCACCCTATGCGGCACAAAGTTCCCACGCCCCTGCGACTATATCGCAAATGCCGTGCCAGCAGCCATCAGCCTTGGCGCGTGCAAATTTCGATCCGCTCGCGGGTTTTGCGAGCTACCCGTAGCGGCGAATCATCGCAGCTGCATAATTTTGCGGCACCCAGCGCTGTCGCATCAGATAGCCAGCTCGGCTCCCAATGCGCCGCTGCGCGTGAGCTCGTCGAACCGCTCGTTGTCGTGGGTTACCAGGATCGTGATATTCGTTTCGGTTTCGGCGACGTGCTTGAGCCAGCGCAACTGCGCCATTACCGCCGCTATATCCTCCTTCACCCACGGCGCCGCCTTCCCCTTGAGCTGGCGAATATTGTCCATGATCCAGGCGGAATCCACGCTGTGCAAAATCTCGCGCCCGGATTGCAGACGGATATAGACCATCTGTGAATCGGGGCTGTGGCCCGGCGCTTTGATCAGCACCATGCCCGGCGCGATCGGGTAGTAGCGGGGATAATCGAGCATGATGAATGTCCGACTGGCTTGCGGCGAAAGCTTCAGGTGCGGCCGGTGCGGCGTATCCATCATGCAGTCCGCGAGATCGGCGGTGATAACGGTCTTGGCCGCAAGGTCGGCAAAGTTCGGCGCGCACAGCACGCCCGCGACATGGTCGGCGTGATGATGCGTTAGCACGATGAGCCGCGCCTGATCGAGCGCGCGGGATAGCTTGGCGAATTGCTCGGGATAGTAGGGCTCAGGCTTGTCCGGACTGAAGGAGTCGTGTGTCGCTTTGTCCAGGCCGGAATCGATCATCACGGTGCAGTCGGGATAGACGATCTGGAACGCCGTGCGCGGCATCGTGACCGGGCGATCGTCGCCGCCCTCGATCACGAACTTGCGCGGGCGAATGCTGGCCGCCACCCGCACGCCGTTGGCCGCGACGGGCAGCGCGCCGGGAAGCGCCGTGCTCATCGCCCGAATGGTCGCGAGATCGGGACTGAAGCTCTTATCTGTCATACCGGCCGAGCGAGCCTAAAGCGCGGTTACGCGCGTCTTCGATGCGCTATGGCGAGCGAGAGCCGGAATCCAGTAAGCACAAAGGCATCTTTGGAAAAAGAACGTGCAATTCTAGATCTGTGAGTACTGGATGCCCGCTTGCGCGGGCATGACAGGCGAGAATGGCGGCGCGACGTCACTCGGCCGCCACCTTGTGCGCCGCGCGCACGCCGCGCGCCTTCACCACCACCTTGATCGCGTCCTCGACGCGGTCCTTGGCGTAGCGGATCGCGGTGGGCAGGTCGTCGAGCGGGAATGTGTGGGTGTGAATCTTGGTGGCGTCGAACCGCTTCTGCGACATAAAGGCTTGCGCGCGATGCGTCGCGCTCTTGCCCTCGCCGCGGATGCCGTAGAGGTAGATGTTGTTGCGCACGATATCGGCCACGTCGACCGGGGTCGCCTCGTGCGGAAAAGCGGCCAGGCAGATCTTGCCGCCGCGGTTGACCATGCGGATCGCTTCATTCACCGCGTCGGGCGCGCCCGAACATTCCAGCACATAGTCGACGCCCTTGCCGCCGTTGAGCCGGCGCACCGCCTCGATCGCCTTCTCCCGGCGCACGTTCACGACGTGGTCGGCGCCGAGCTCGCGGCCGATCGCGAGCCGGTTGTCGCGCGTGCCGGTGAGGATCACGGGCTCGGCGCCGAGCGCTTTGGCGACTGAAACGCCGAGCAGCCCGATCGGGCCGGGTCCGGTGACCACGACGCTTTCCCCGGCAACGAGGCCGCCGAGCTCGGTGAGCCCGTACATCGCGGTACCGGCGGTGACGACCAACGTCGCTTCCTCGTCGGACATGTCGTCGGGGATGGCGACCAGCGTGTTGATGTTGTTGACCTGGTATTCGCAAAAGCCGCCGTCGGTGGTGAAGCCGTTGGCGCGATGGCCCTTGTCGACCTCGCCGTAATTGAGGCCGTAGTTGTGACAGGCTGTGTACATGCCTTCGCGGCAGCGCTTGCATTGGCCGCACCCGGCATGAATTTCCACGGTCACGCGCTGCCCGATTTGGTATTCGTCGACGCCGGGCCCGAGCGCCACCACCGTGCCCATGTATTCGTGGCCGGGCGTAAAATTCTGGTTGAAAGGCATGCCGCCGCGGATCAGCGCCGGCGGACCTTGATAGATGATTTCGAGATCGGTCGCGCAGATCGCCACGGCGTCGATGCGCACCAACACCTCGGCCTTCTTTGGCACCGGCACCGGCTTGTCCTTGAGCAGAAGCTCGCCGGGATCGCCGAGCACCCACGCCTTCATGGCGTCGGGAATCGGGTGATCCTTGCTGGTTTTCACTCCGGCGGGCGCGTACATGACCTCTCCTGTCGTGACCACTCCTCGTCGCTGTGCTTTATGTTAGCATGCCGCAGCAGCGGGAAGCGAACGCAAAGCAGCTAGTGCCGCGAACCCGAAGTTCGCACAATCGGGCGGCAAGGAAGTTTGCGAACTTCGGGTTCAAAAGCGGCACTAGAATCATAAAGTTGCTAGTGTCCCTTTGATTCCGAAGTTCGCATCAGAGGGTGCCACAAGCGTGTGCGAACTTCGGAATCGGGACACTAGAACAATGGCCGATCATAGCGACGAGATGATCGCGATCGGGCAATGCCGCATTCGTCTCATGCGCGGCGGACGTGGCGCGCCGCTCGTCTTTCTGCATGGCGGCGGCGGCATCGGTATCTGGCTGCCCTGCATGGCACGACTGGCGAAAAAGTTCGACGTTATCGTTCCCGAGCATCCCGGTTTCGGCGCGTCCGATACGCCAGACTGGCTCGACAACATCGGCGACCTGGCCAATTTCTACCTCGACTTTCTCGAGCAACTCGATCTGCGCCAGATCCATCTCGTCGGCAGTTCGCTCGGCGGCTGGATCGCCGCCGAGCTTGCCGTACGCAACGCGACGCGGCTGGCTTCCCTGGCCCTCGTCGGCGCGGCGGGCATCCACGTCAACGGGGTGGAACAGGTTGATACCTTTCTCAGCAGCGAGGAGCGGCGCATCCGCGATCTGTTCTATAACCAGGAACTCGCCGAGGCCGTGCTCGCCGGCACGGAGCGGCCGGACGTGGAAGACACCGTGCTCAAGAACCGCATGATCACCGCCAAGCTCTCATGGCAGCCGCGCGGCTACGATCCAAATCTGCGCAAGTGGCTGCATCGGATCAAAGTGCCGACGCTGCTGATCTGGGGCGCCCAAGATCGCCTGCTCCCGCAGGATTATGCCTTCGCTTATCAGCAATTGATTCCCGGCTCGAAAGCGGTGGTGCTTCCGGAGTGCGGGCATCTGCCGCACGTGGAGAAGGGCGAGGAGTTTGCAGCCGAGCTCGAAAGGTTCGTCGATGCGATGAAGGTTGCAGCGTGAGGATCGCAGCATGAAATTCTTCAACTTCCATCTCATGCCTTACCGGCACGCCGATCTCGACGCGATCGGGCGCAACGGCTCCGCCTGGGTGACCTTCTCGAATCGCCATTACAATCCGCAGAAGGGCGCCGAGCTTTACCACGACTATCTCGATCAGCTGGAGCTCGCGGACGAGCTTGGTTTTGATGGCGTATGCCTGAACGAGCATCATCAGACCGCGTACGGCATGATGCCGATTCCCGGCGTGCTCGCCGGCGCGCTGGCGCGCAGCCTCAAGCGGGCGAAGCTTGCGATTCTCGGCCGCGCGCTGCCGCTGCTTAACAATCCGCTGATGGTGGCCGAGGAATACGCGATCCTCGATAATCTCACGCGCGGGCGACTGATCGCGGGCTTCGTGCGCGGCATCGGCGCCGAATACCACGCCATGGGCATCAATCCCGCCTATTCGCAGGAGCGCTTTGCCGAAGCGCACGATCTGATCGTGCGCGCCTGGACCGAGCCCGGCCCGTTTGCCTATGTCGGCAAGCACTATCAGTTCAAATACGTCAATCCGTGGCCGCTGCCGTATCAGAATCCGCATCCGCCGATCTGGATTCCCTCGCAAGGTTCGGGCTCGACGATTCGCTGGGCCGCGCGCATGCGCTACACCTATTGCCAGACGCTGAGCCCGATCGCGGCGGTCGCGCGCTTCTTTCAGATGTACCGAGATGAGGCTGACAAAGCCGGGTATCAATCTTCGCCCGATCAACTGGCTTGGTCGAACACCATTTATGTCGGCGAGACTGACGAGAAAGCCGTGCGCGAGGCGCGCCCGCATCTCGAGGCGCTCATGAACTATTTCCTAAAAATGCCGACCGAGATGCTGCTGCCGCCGGGCTATACCGATCCAGCCTCGATGAAGCGGGTGCGCGCGGCCAAGGTTACGGGCAAGCCGCAGTCGATCGACGACGTGATCAAGGCTGGCGTGGTGATCGTCGGCAGTCCCGCGACGGTGCGGGAGAAGCTTGCCGAATATCAGGACCTCGCCGGCTTCAACACGTCGCTGACCAAGACTCAGTTCGGGACGTTGCCGCACGATATGGCGCGCGCCAACATGACGGCGATCGCCGAGGGGGTCCTGCCGCATTTCCGGGATCGCCTGCCCCAGGGCACCCGCCGCGAAGCGGCGGAGTAGTTTTCAAGGTTGTCATGCCCGCGAAAGCGGGCATCCACTCGCTGCGCTCGCTTGGCAGGAATGACGATCATAACGGCCTAATCGATCTTCACGCCTGAAGCCTTCACCACTTCGCCCCAGCGCACGCGCTCTGCCGCGGTATAGGCAACAAACTCATCAGGAGTCGTCGGTGCCGGCTCGGCGCCCACGTTTTTCAGCGCCGCGATCACGTCGGGCAGCTCCCACACCTGCTTCACCTCGGCCGCGATCTTCTCGATGATCGGCCGCGGTGTGCCGGCCGGCGCAAACAGCCCCTGCCAGGCCGTCGCCTCATAGCCCTTGAGCGTTTCGCCGATGGTGGGCAGGTCCGGCGCCGCGGCGCTGCGCTCTGGCGTGGTCACGGCAAGCGCACGCACGTTGCCGGCGGCAGCGAACGGCCACACCGTGGTCATGCTGTCGATGGCAAGCTCGATATTGCCGCCGAGCATGCTGTTGACGACTTCCGCCGTGCTGCGGAATGGCACGTGGGTCATTTTCGTGTTGGTGGCAAGCTCGAACATCACCGAGGACAGGTGCGATGACGTACCGATCCCCGACGAGCCGTAATTGGTCTTGCCGCCGCTCGCCTTGAGATAATCGATCAGCTCCGGCACCGACTTCACCGGTAGTTTCGGATTGACGAACAGGAGATTGGGAAAACGTACCAGCAGCGACACGGGCTGGAGGTCGCGCGCCGGGTCGAAATTGAGCTTGGTATAGAGAAACGCGTTGATCGCAATCGAGCTGACTGTGCCCACGAGCAGCGTGTAACCGTCGGCCGGCGCCTTGGCGACGAAGCCGGTGCCGATGCTCCCCCCGGCGCCGGACTTGTTCTCGACCACGAATGGAATTCCGAATTTCGCCTGCAGGTGCTGCTGCAGGATGCGCCCGAGCAGATCGGCCGAGCCGCCGGCCGCGAACGGCACCACGATGGTGACCGGCCGTTGCGGCCAGCTTTCCTGTCCCTGCGCCGGCGCCGTTACGGCGAGAGCGGCGGCAAGCGCCAGCCCGATGCGCATGCGTCAGACCGCCTTGAGATGCGCGTCGCGGCGCCTGTAGAGATCCTCGTCGGCGTAGCCCATCGTCTCGGGCTTGGCGCGTCCGAGCATCACCTGGAAATAGACCGGCCCGAGGCTGTCGTTCTGATAGCCGTGAATGACGCCGGCGGGACAGGAGATGCATTCCCATGGTCCGAGCCGCGTGGTGAGACGCTTACCGCTTTCGTCCTCGACGAACACGTCGAGAAAACCCTGCAGCACGAAAAAGCACTCCTCGACCTCATGCGTATGCGCGGCGTTGCCCTGTCCGGGCTCCACGTACATGATCGACAGCGTGAAATTCTTTGCCGGAATGACCGTTGGATCGCTGTGTTTGCCGGAACCGCCGGCGCCGATGAACCGGTGCTGCGCACGCTTGTAGCCCTCGATCTTGGCGTCCTCGAATGCGGCCCAATCCGGCTTTTTCTCGCGAAAACGGCCGACATATTTCTTCATGATGTCTTCGATCGGAACATCGACCAGTTCCGGCGGCCGCGGATGCCGTGCAACGCTCATGGTTCACTCCCGTAAGCTATTCGTCGCATAACGGTTATCACGTCCGCTCGTCCCCGCGAAAGCGGGAACCCAGAGCTGAAATTTCTGTGCAAGCGGCTCTGGATTCCCGCACCGCGTCGAAGACGCGCGTGAATGCGCTTATGCTGCGGGAATGAGGGGTGCGTGTGGTGAGTGTGTCATTCCGCCGCGCGGCGCGAGCCGGCTTGCACGAGCTCCCAGATGTAGGCGGGCGTGAGCGGCAGTTGGCGCGGCTCGACGCGGAACGCGCCGAGCGCATTGGCGACCGCGTTCGCCATGACGCCGCCAGCGGCGATGATGCCACCCTCGCCTGCCCCTTTGGCGCCGAGTGGATTGATCGGCGAGGGGTGATTTTCCAATACGACGGCGCGGATATTCGGAAAGTCGCTCGCGGTAGGGATGAGGTAGTCCGCGAGCGAACCGGTCAGCAATTGGCCCTGCTCGTCGTAGGCCAGATGCTCCATCACGGCGCCGCCGAGGCCCTGCACCACCGAGCCGATGGCCTGTCCGCGCAGGGTCAGCGGGTTGATCATGCGCCCGCAATCCTCGACCACGACGTAGTCGAGAAGCTCCACGTGGCCGAGCTTGGGATCGACTGCCACATGGGTGGCGTGCGCGCCGTAGGTGTAGGTGTGCTTTTTATTGAGGAACGCGCCCTCAGCAGCAATGCCATCCGTCGAAAGCCCCGTCAGCGAAACCGATGCTCCGCGGGGCCCAACCGCTTTGCTGCCTTCTACGATCTGGACTTCCGAAGCTGGGCAGCCAAGCTGATCGGCCGCCCGGGCGCGGATCGCTTCGCGCAATTTGCTAGCGGCGTCGAGAATGGCGGAGCCGCCCATCACCACCGAGCGCGAGTGATACGCACCATAGCCGTCGCTCACGTAGCTGGTGCTGCCGTGAAAGACGCCGCGAATGCGGTCCATCGGAATTTCGAGCGCGTCGGCGGCGATCTGGGCGAAGGCGGTTTCCAGTCCCTGGCCGATGCCGGATGAGCCGACATAGACCGTGTAGCGTCCATCCGGCTCGAGCACGATGCGCGCGCTCTCCTTGGGTCCGGCGGCGCCGCCCTCGATGAAGCATCCGACGGCAAGGCCGTGACAGCGGCCGTCGATCAGCTTGCCCGCGAGCTTGGATTTTTCCGCCCAGCCAATTTCCTCCAGGCAGCGATCCAGGGTGGAATGATAGTCGCCGCTGTCGAGCTCGTCCTTGCTTTCATAGGGAGTGATCGTCGCAATCGCGTACGGCATCTCGCGATGCGAGACGAGATTGCGGCGGCGGAACTCGACGCGGTCGAGCCCGACATCCTGCGCCACCATGTCGAACAGCCGCTCGCGGAAAAAGTCGGTCTCGAAACGGCCGGGCCCGCGGTAGGTGCCGACCGGCGTCTTGTTGGTCAGCAGCAGTGCGACGTCGATGTCGATGTTGGGAATGCGATAAGGGCCGGACATGAATTGCGCGATATTGCGCGCGCTGACCGCGCCGTTGGTGCGCATATAGGCGCCGACGTCGACATAGGCATGGCCGCGCAACCCCAAGACCGTGCCGTCGCGCCGGCACGCGATCTCGATATCGCACTCCGCCTCGCGCGCGTGGTTGACCGTCATGAGGTGCTCGCGCCGGTCTTCGGTCCACTTCACCGGCCGGCCGGTGAAACGCGCCGCGAATGGAATGAGAAAGTCTTCCGGGTAAAATTCGCCGCGCGCACCGAAGCCGCCGCCCACGTCGTTCTCGAGGATCTCGATCGCGCTTTCCGGCAGGCCCATTTGCCGGGCGAGGGTGCGGCGATTGAAGAACAGGACCTTGGCGCCGCCATTGACGGTGAGGCGGCCGCGCGTGGCGTCCCACTCCGCGAGCAGGCCGCGCGGTTCCATCGGCAGCGCGAAGTGCCGCTGCACGCGGAAGCTCTCGCGCCTCACGTAAGGAGCGTCTTGGAATGCTGCCGCCGCATCGCCGCGCAGTGCGCGAAACTTGATCGCGAGATTGCGACCGACGTCCTCGAACAGCAGGGACTCGTTTTTCGCGGACGCGTGACGGTCGGGTACCGCCGGCAGCGGCTCGATATCGACCTCGATGACACCCAACGCGTCCTCGGCAATCGCCGGACTGTCGGCGAGCACCAGCGCGAGCGCCTCGCCCACATAACGCACCTTGGTTTCCGCGATCACGGGCTGGCCGAAGGGCTCGAAGTCCGGCAACGGCTGCAGCCGCATCGGTACGCGCGGTACCCGGTTGCCGATGTCTTTCGCGGTGATCACGCTATGCACGCCGGGGAGCGCGAGCGCTACGGACGTATCGATCGAGCGGATGCGGCCGTGGGCGACCGAGCTGCGCAGGATCGCCGCGTGCAACAGGCCCTCGCGGGTTACATCGTCGACATATTGCCCGCGCCCGCGCAGAAACCTTAAGTCTTCCACCCGTTCGATCGGGCTGCCGATCAGCGAGTTGACCGTCCTCATGCGCGATCCCTTGCGCGCTCCTTCGGCTTATACGCGGCACGCGCGTCCAGCACCGCCTCGACGATGGAGATGTAGCCGGTGCAACGGCAGAGATTGCCGGACAGCACCTCGCGCACCCGCGCCGCGTCGCAGTCCGGCTCTTCGCTCAGCAGCGCATGCGCGGTCGTGATCATGCCCGGCGTGCAGAAGCCGCATTGCAGCGCGTGGTGCTTGCGAAACGACTTTTGCAGCGGCGTCAGGTCGCGGTCCTCTGATAGACCTTCCACAGTGACAATCTTGGCCCCCTCGGCCTGCACCGCGAGCATCAGGCACGATCGCACCGCCGCGCCGTCGACGAGGACGGTGCAGGCGCCGCACACGCCGTGCTCGCAGCCGAGATGCGTTCCGGTCAATCGCAGCTGATGGCGCAGGCAGTCCGCGAGCGTGGTGCGCGGCTCGACCGTGACCGCGACCGGCTTGCCGTTGACTTCGAAGCGCACCGACATGGCAGGCAAGTCAGGCAGCCGCGCGCTTGAGCGCGCGTTCCACGAGCGTGCCGATCAACGCGCGGCGATAGGCGCCGCTCGCGTGGATGTCCGATTGCGGATCGACGCTGGCGCTGGCTGCCGCTTCGGCCTTGGCGATGGTCGCCTCATCGACGCGTTGGCCGTTGATGACCGCTTCGACCGCATCCAACCGCAGTGGCCGATCCGCCACGCCGATTGCGCCCACATGCGCATTTGTTGCCTTGCCGCTCTGGTGCTGATCGTAGAACACGGCGGCCGCACCGAGTGCGAAATCGCCGCGCCGGCGTGCAAACTCCTCGAATCCCCAGCGCCGGCTGGCGGGCCAATGGGGCAGGCGGATTTCTACGATGATCTCGTCGGGGGTGAGCGCCGTCGTCAGCGGCCCCTGAAAGAAATCGGCGGCCTGGATCACGCGCGCGCCCGACTTTCCGACGACCGCGATTTCGGCATCGCAGGTCATCGCAATGCCGGGCATCTCCGCGGCCGGATCGGCATGCGCCATGCTGCCGCCAACCGTTCCGCGATTGCGGATTTGATAGTGCGCGACGTGTGCGACGGCTGCCTTGAGTAGCGGGTGGGCGGTGTCGAGCCGCGCGTCGTCCTCGATCTCGCGCCAGCGCACCATGGCGCCGAGCGCCACGCCTTTCTCGGATATCCTGATGCCGCGCAGATCGGCGAGCTTGCGCAAGTCGACCAGCAGCTTCGGCTGCGCGAGGCGGAAGGCCAGCATCGGCACCAGGCTCTGACCACCCGCAAGCGCCTTGGCCTCGCCGTCGCCGGCGGCCAAAAGCTGTACGGCTTCCGGAAGCGTGGTCGGGCATGCATATTCGAAGGGCGGCAATTTCATGCTTGGCAACGCGTCCTTCGCACGCACGCGACCGGGGATGGGAGACCTGGGCTACCTATCATCGGAGCAAAGCGGGGGTCAATGTTGCGGAAGTTGCGGAGCCTGATAAAGAGAATCTCACAGCAATGACGGTTTCGCCGGTATCGCAGCGCCATGCCGCGTAGATTTGCCTGGGCCTCGCTGCCCGACGATCGGCTCCTGAAGCTGCGCCTTAAGGATTTCAAGGTCACCGTCGAGGGCACGTGGCTCAAGCGCTGCCTGCAAGACCTCTATGGCGAGCTGGAGGCGCGGGGACTGCGCATCAAGCCGCACGCCTGGATCTCCAACGAGTGGTTCAGTCCCGACGACACGCCCGGCATCGCGATCCCGTTTTATCTGGCCCATCCCCGGCTGATGCGGCTCGAGCGAAAGATGGTCATCGACGTGGAGGGGGGAACGGTGCCGGAATGCATGCGCATTCTCCGGCACGAAGCCGGCCATGTCGTGCAGGTTGCCTATCAGTTGCAGCGCCGGCGCCGCTGGCAGGAGCTGTTCGGCCGCTCATCGACGCGCTACCCCAGCCACTATCGGCCGAATCCCGCGAGCCGCCGCCACGTCTATCACCTGCCGCTATGGTACGCGCAGAGCCATCCCGACGAGGACTTTGCCGAGACCTTCGCGGTGTGGCTCACGCCGCGCTCCAACTGGCGCAAGCGTTACGCCCGCTGGCCGGCGCTGAAAAAACTTCAATACGTCGACGAGTTGATGGCCGAGATCGCCAAACAGAAACCGGTGGTTACGCGCCGCTTCAAGGTCGAGCCGCTGAGCCGGCTCACGCAGACGCTGGCCGAACATTATAAGAAAAAGCAGGCGCACTACGCGATCAATCATCCCAAAACTTATGACCGCGATCTGCGCCGCATCTTTTCCGGCGACGCCCGGCATCGCCAGTCGCCGACCGCGGCGGCGTTTTTGCGCCGCAATCGCGCAAAGATCATGCAGATCGTTTCCAAATGGACCGGAGAGTATCAGCTCACGCTCGACGCCATTTTCGATGACATGGTCAATCGTTGCCGGCGGCTGAGGCTGCGGGCGGTCGGCTCCGAGCGACGACTGAGAATGGAATTCATCGTCTTGCTGACGGCGAAGACGGTGGACTCGCTTTATGGTCCGTCGCGCCGACAGTGGCTCGCGCTATGAAGCAGCTGCGCGTCCTCGTGCTCGTTCATCCGGAGCTGGTGCCGCCGGACTCGCTCGATGGGCGCAGCGCCGAGGAAATCAACGAGTGGAAGACCGAGTACGACGTGGTGAGCACGTTGCGTGCCGGCGGCCACGAGGTGCGGCCGCTCGGCATCGAGAACGAGCTCAAGCCGATCCGTGACGAAATCGCCAGCTGGAAGCCGGATGTGGTGTTCAACCTGCTCGAACAATTTCACGGGGAAGCGATCTACGACCAGAACGTCGCCAGCTATCTCGAGTTGCTGCGCGTTCCCTATACCGGCTGCAATCCGCGCGGGCTCGTTCTCGCGCGCGGCAAGGATCTATCGAAAAAGCTTTTGATCTATCACCGCATCCCGCTGCCGGCATTCGCGGTGTTTCCGATGCGGCGCAAGATCAAGCGGCCTCCGCGCCTTAATCTTCCCCTCATCGTCAAGAGCCTGAACGAGGATTCCTCGTTGGGCATCGCGCAGGCGTCGGTGGTGGACAGCGACGAGAAGCTCGCCGAGCGCGTCACCTTCATCCATGAGCGCATCGGCACCGCGGCGATCGCCGAGCAATACATCGAGGGGCGCGAGCTCTATGTGAGCGTGCTCGGCAACGAGCGGCTGCGCGTATTCCCGATCTGGGAGCTCAAATTCGGTGGTATGGCGGAGCAGGGCGCTCACCTCATTGCCACGGAAAAGGTCAAGCACGATCTCGAGTATCAGAAGCGCCACGATATCGTGGTCGGGCCGGCCAAGGACCTCGACGCGCAATTGGTCGATTCGATACAGCGCGCGGCCAAGCGCATCTATCGCACGCTCGAGCTCGACGGCTATGCGCGCATCGACTTCCGCCTCTCCGCCGAGGGCGTTCCCTACTACATCGAAGCCAATCCCAATCCCGAGATTGCCCGCATCGAGGAGTTTGCCTCCGCCGCCAAACTCGACGGGCTCGACTATCCCGACCTGCTGCAGCGCATCCTGGCACTCGGCATCAGCCGCGCCGGCGCAACCGGTGTTGCGGTACAGGCGTGATCAATGCGCCGCGGTTCGCGCGCTGATCATCTCCCATACGCGCGGGGGCGACAGCGGCAACTCGGTCGGTTGCACGCCCAGCGAGGCGAGCGCGGCGGCCACCGCGTTGGCGATGACGCCGCCGACCGGAATGACGCCGCCTTCTCCCGCACCTTTTGCGCCGAGCGGATTGTTGGGCGAAGGCTTTTCTTCGAGCGCGACGACGCGGATATTGGGAAAGTCGCTCGCCCCAGGCAAGAGATAGTCCATAAACGAGCCGGTCAACAGCTGGCCCTGCTCGTCATAGACGAAGTGCTCAAGAAACGCGCCGCCTAGCCCCTGCACGATCGCCCCCATCGCCTGGCCGTGCAGCGTGAGCGGATTGATGATGCGGCCGACGTCCTCGACCGCGACGTATTCGAGAATCTCCACATGCCCGGTTTTCGCGTCCACCGCGACATGGGCGGCATGAGCGCCGTAGCTGTAGGTGCGCTGGTTGCTGGCGTACGAGGCTTCCGCAGAGATGCCGGCGAAATTGCCGAGCGGGAGCGAGCGGCCTTTCGGGCCAAGAACCGAACCGGCGTCGAATTCGATATCCTTCGCGGGGCAATCCAATCGCTTGGCCGCCGCGGCGCGAATGGCGTCGCGCAGCTTCTCGGCCGCCTTCACGATCGCATTGCCGCCCATGACCACGGCGCGTGAGCTGTAGGAGCCGTAACCGTCGGCAACGCAATCGGTCGAGCCGTGGAACACGCCCTTGATGCCGTCGAGCGGCAGTTCGAGCGCATCCGCAGCGATCTGCGCGCACACCGTCTCGAGGCCCTGGCCGATCGAGGAGGAACCGACATAGACCGAAAACTTGCCGTCGCTTTCCAGCAAGAGCCGCGCGCTCTCCTTGGGGCCCGATGCGCCGCCTTCGAGATAACAGCCGATCGCGGTGCCGCGGTAGCGCCCGTCGATCAGCTTTCCCTGCAGTGCGGCTTTGGCGGTCCAGTCGATTTCCTCAAGGCAGCGATCGAGGGTGATGCGATAATCGCCGCTGTCGGTCTCGCTCTCGATGTTGAGCGGCGAAACCGTAAGCATCGGGTAGGGCATCTCGGCTTCGCCAATCAGATTGCGGCGCCGGAATGCGACGCGATCGATGCCAAGCTCGCCCGCGGCGATGTCGAACAGCCGCTCGCGAAAAAAATCCACCTCGAAGCGCCCGGGACCTCGATAGGTGCCCGCCGGCGTCTTGTTGGTCATCAGCAGCGACACCTCGATACGGACATGGGGAATGCGGTAAGGGCCGGTGAGCACCTGCGCGATGTTGCGCGCCGCGGTCGGGCCGTTGGTGCGGATATAGGCGCCCTGGTCGGTGCAGGCGTGTCCGCGCAAACCAAGGATGGTGCCGTTCCGATCGCAGGCGATCTCCAGCTCGCATTCAGCCTCGCGGGCGTGGTTGGTGGCGGTGAGATGCTCGCGCCGGTCCTCGATCCATTTCACCGGCCGGCCGGTGAAGCGTGCCGCGAACGGGATCAGAAAATCCTCCGGATAGAACTCTCCGCGCGCGCCAAAACCGCCGCCCACGTCGTTCTCCACCATGCGGATCGCGGCCTCGGGCAAGCCCATCTGTTTCGCCAGGGCGCGGCGATTGTAGAAGGCGACCTTGGCGGCGCCGTAGACGGTGAGCCGGTCCTGCGCTGCGTCCCATTGCGCGAGCAGGCCGCGCGGCTCCATCGGAACGGCGCCATGGCGCTGCACCTTGAATCGTTCGCGACGGACATAGGCGGCAGACTTGAATGCTGAGTCGGCATCGCCGCGCACTCCGGTGAGCGTAAGCGCGCGATTGCTGCCCGCTTTTTCGAACAGCAGCACGTCATCCTTCCGCGCGCCGGCGCTATCCACCACCGCGGGCGAGGCCTCGATGTCGACTGCGATCGCATCGAGTGCGTCTTCCGCGGCCGCCGCGTTTTCCGCCAACACCAGCGCGATCGGCTCGCCGACATAGCGCACCTTGCCGTGGGCGATCACGGGCTGCTCGTATGGCTTGAATTCGGGCGCCGATTCCTGCCGCAGTGGGATGGTCGGTACAGTCGAGCCAATATCGGCTGCCGTGATCACCGCGTGCACGTCGGGCCGCGCCAACGCGGCGGCGGTGTCGATCGAGCGGATGCACCCGTGCGCGACCGCGCTGCGCAAAACCACGGCGTGCAAAAGATTCTCGTGCACAAGATCATCGACGAATTGGCCACGGCCGCGCAGAAAGCGGAGATCCTCAAGCCGCTCCACCGGGCTGCCGACGAGTACGTTGCTGCGGCGGTTCTGGTCCATTACGATCCTCGCGGCTTCGTTGAGCAGCGCGCGCGCGACGCTCAGCGCCGCCAACGCAGATGTCTTTGGATTGGTGCGCGAGGGTTTGCCCTGCAGCGTGATGGCAAAGCGACCCGCGGCGCCCTCGGCTTCGATCTCGTGCACATTGCCGGGTGCATCGGGATCGGCGACGAGCTCCACTTCGGTCGCCTCGAATCCAACCCGGCGAGCGCCACCGTCGCCGCGACATTGGCGTTCTGCGGGTAGCGCAGCGCGGCGTCTCCGGCCTTGCCTTGATAGAGCACGGTTCGCCCGGTGAGCTTGGCGAGATCGACCGCCTGCTCGGCGGGCGTTCCGCGCCAGGCGGCGGGCGGCTTGCGCGAGCGGTAGCGCACTGCTGCGAGCCCGCCGAGGCGCATCGCCGCAATCGCATCGATGCCGCCGATCGCGCCGGCGGGCAGCAGGATGCGGCTGTTGCCCTCCTGCGCCGCTGATTTCAAGCGCTTGAGAACGGTGGGATCGGCGAGCCCACCGATCGAGATGATGAGGAAATCGACGCCGCTGCGCAGCACGCGTTCGCCATATTCGCTCACCGCGCCTTGGCTCGCCACTTCAGCGATGATTTTTGGCCGGCGCGCGAACAGCGCATCCAGCGTTTCGACGATCTCGATCCCGCACAGCTTTTCACGTGCCGTTTCGCTTCGGCCGGGTCGCGCCAGCGCACCGACGATTTGCACGGCCTTGTCAGAGCTGCGTAAAGCGGCAACCACGTCCTGCGCCATGCCGCCGCAGCCGATCAGGCCGATTGAGGTCATTCCCTTCACTCAATATTTGGCTCGTCATGCCCGGCCTTGTGCCGGGCATCCACGTCTTGTGTTCTTGATGCAGCAAAGACGTGGATGGCACCGCAACTCGGGCTTGCCCGAGTTGCGTATTTTGGAGTGCCGCAAGTCAGATAAACCCGACTTGCGGTGCCAAGCCCGGCCATGACGGCGGATAGAGAGCGGATTACTGCGTGAGGCGGATGCCCGTGAATTTCCATTGCGACAGCTCCTCCATCGCGTAGCGCACGCCTTCGCGTCCGAAGCCGCTCGCGCCGACTCCGCCGAACGGATAACTGTCGAGCCGGAACCGGCTGGCGTCGTTGATCCAGAGCGAGCCGACCTTGAGCTTGCGCGAGACTTTGAACGCCGTCTCCAGATTTTTGGTGAAACAGGCGCCTTGCAAGCCGAATTCCGACGCGTTCGCCAGCTCGAGCGCGGCGTCGACGTCGGAGACGCCCTGAACGACGACGACCGGGCCGAACGCCTCCTCGCGCATCAGCCGCGTCTCGCCCGGGGCGTCCGCCACGATCGCAGGCCCAAGGATTGCGCCGCGCCGCTCCGGCTTGAGCACGAGCTTGGCGCCTTTGCTCACCGCGTCCTCGATCATCTTCTCCACGCGATCTGCGGCCGCGCTGCTCACCATCGGCCCGACATCGATCGAGGCGTCATCGGGATTGCCGACCTTGAGCTTCGTCGCCGCCGCGACAAACAGCTGGAGGAAACGGTCGAAGACCGATCGTTCCACGATCACGCGCTGCGCGGAGATGCATTGCTGCCCGCTCGCCTCGAACGCGGCGCCGGCGATGCGGGTTGCTGCATCGGCGAGATCGGCATCGCCGCAGACGATGTTCGCCGCGTTCGAGCCGAGCTCACCGACGAACTTCTTGGCGCCGGCGGCGCGCGCAAGCTCGTTGCCGGCGGCGGTGCTGCCGGTGACGGTGACGACGGAGACGAGCGGATGGGCCGCGAGCAGCTTTGCGGTTTCCCGTCCGCCCGGCGCCACGTTGAACAGCCCGTCCGGAAGACCCGCCGCTTTCATTGCTTCGGCGAGCAGCAGCGCGACCTCGGTGCCGGGCGGCGAGGGTTTCACCACGATCGCGTTGCCTACCGCCAGCGCCGGCGCAACCTTCTGGATGAGCAGATTGGCCGGGCCGTTGAACGGCGTGACCGCGGCGACGACACCGTACGGCACCCGTACGGTGAAGCCGAAGCGGCCGGCACCCGCCGCGGCGGCATCGAGCGGCAGCACCTCGCCTGCGAGATGCGGCACCTGCGCCGCACAGGCGCGCAGGAACGCGCCGACGCGCTTGGCTTCGAAGGTCGCGGCGCGGCGCGGCTTGCCGATGAAGCGGATGAGCGAGCGCACGAGCTCACCTTCGATCTTGTCGATCGCGTCGGCAGCCGCAGTGAGCCACTCCACGCGCTTCGCCGTAGTCGCGTCTTGATGTTTGAGGAACGCGGCGTGCGCGTGCTTGACCGCGGCGTCGACCACCGCCGCGTCCGACTCGATCATTTGCGAGGCGACGCTGTCGTCGATCGGGCAGATCAGCGGCGAGAAATCCGCCTCGAACTTAACGGGCCCGCCGATCCACGGCATCAGCTGCGGTACGGTCATCGACGCTTCTCCTCAAACATGCTGGCCCTCGCTCATCGGAATGTCGCGCAGGGTGCTCGGCGCGAACAGCTCTTCGAGCTTGACGCGGCGGTCTGTCAGGCCGTGCTCATGCACGTATTGCAGCAGTGCTTCGATGGTCGGCCGGTTCGGCTCGATGCCATAGGGATACCAATCCGGTCCGATGATCTGCTTTTCCTCTTCGATCAGCGGCTGCAGCCAGGCCGAGCAAACCTTGGGCGAGCCCATGTCCGCGAGCAGATGATAGGCGTACTCCTTGGCGCGACAGAGCGCCTTGTACATGCTTAGCGCCACCCAAGGATTGCTCTCGTAGACGTCGCGCCGGATCACCACGGTATGCATGATCGGATAAATTTTGGTGCGGCGGTAATAATCCTTTTCCATCTCCGCATAGTTGGGAAACAGCCGGCGCACCTTGGGCGAGCCGCGGCGGAACGCGAGCGGATTGTTGGCGCACATCATGAAATCGATCTCGCCGCGCTCGAGCAGATCGCCTAACTCGGAGCCAGCGGGAGCCTGGGTCAGGCGGATGTCCGAAGGAAGCTTGCGGCCCAGCCGGTCGGTGCGGCCCTGCACCCATTCGATGTCGCTCGGCTTGATCCCGTATTCGTGCTGCAGCAGGCCGCGCATATAGACCGCGGCGGTCATCGTGTATTCTGGTACGCCGCCGCGCTTGCCCTTGAGATCGGCGGGCGACTTGATGCCCTTGTCCGTGTTGAAGAAGAAATAGCCGTGCCTGAACACGCGGGACGGAAACACCGGAATCGCGACGAACGGCGCGTCGCCGGTGCTCACCAGCGTCGCGTGGTTCGACAGCGACATTTCGGAAATTTCGAATTCCTTGAACTGCAGCATGCGCCAGAAAATGTCCGGCGGCTGTGAGGCGATGTAATTGAGATCGATACCCTCCGGCTGGATCGATCCGTCGCGTAGCGCCAGCGTCCGGTCGTAAGGACCGCAGGCAAATGTCAGGCGCAGCTTGCTCATCCGGCACTCCTTGTATGCATTTGCACGCTGTCGCGCGCGACGCAGGCTGTCAAGCACAAGCGCGGCGCTTGGCCGCGGATCAATCGCATCGATGGCAGACCGCTTCGCATCGGCGTAAGTTCCGCCGCCGGAGAAGAAACGGAGGCCGCCCATCTTGCAGCGATTCATCATCATTGGACTGACGCTGTTCGCCCTTACTGGCGCCGCGACCGCACAAAATTATCCCGACCGCGTCGTGCGCATCGTCAATCCCTATCCCCCGGGCGGCTCAGTCGACGTCATGGCGCGCATTCTTGCGCAAAAGCTCACGGAAAATCTGGGCCAGCAGTTCATCGTTGAGAACCGCTCGGGCGCCGGCGGCAATACCGGCGCGGAGTCGATCGCGAAGGCGGATCCGGACGGCTACACGCTTCTGTTCACGGCGCCGGGGCCGCTCACCATCAACCAGACGCTTTACCGGCACCTGGCGTTCGATCCGGCCAACGATTTCGCGCCGATCGCGCTGTTCGCGGTCGCGCCCATCGTGCTGATGGTGCACCCGAGTCTGCCGGCTCGCGACGTTCAGGAGTTGATTGCGCTCGCCAAGAAGGCGCCGGGCACCATCAACTTCGCCTCGGCCGGCAACGGCACCACGAATCATCTCTCGGGCGAGCTGTTCAAGAGCATGGCGAACATCGACATCGTGCACGTGCCTTATCGCGGGGCCGGGCCGGCCATGAACGATCTCATCGCAGGGCATGTGCAAATGTTCTTCGATCTATTGCCGGCGAGCCTGCCGCAGATCAACGCCGGCAAAGTGCGCGCGCTGGGCAATGCTGGGGCCAAGCGGCCGGCGGCGCTTCCAGGCCTGCCGACCATCGCGGAGCAAGGTTTGCCCGGATTCGACGCGGTCTCCTGGGTCGGGCTGGTCGCGCCCGCGCACACGCCGGCGCCGGTCTTGGAAAAGCTTTCGGCGGAAGTTGCCGAGGCGGTGAAGGCGCCCGATGTGGTGGCGCGCATCCACGAACTCGGTTCGGAACCCGGCACCGCGTTCGGCAAGGACTTCGGCGCCTTCCTGGCGGCCGAGACCAAGAAATGGGCCGCGGTGATCCGCGCCTCGGGGGCAAAGGCGGATTGACCACGCGCTACTGCGCGCGAATCCCGGCGCTGGCAATCACCTCGCGCCACTTTGCCAAGTCGTCGCGAATGCGCGCGGCCAACGCTTCTGGTGAGCTCGGCTCCGGCTCGACGCCGTTCTTGGCGAACGCGGCTTGCACCTCGGGGTCACGCAGCCCGGCGGCGATCGCACGATTGAGCCGCGCGACGATCGCGGCGGGCGTGCCGGCCGGAGCGACGATCGCCTGCCACAACGAGCATTCGTAGCCCGGCAGGCCCGATTCGGCGATCGTCGGCACGTCGGGTAGCGTCGGATTGCGCGCGGCGCCGGTCACCGCGAGGGCGCGCAACTTGCCGGCGCGGATGTGCGACAGCGTTGGCGGGATCGTGCCGAATTGCATCTCGACGCGGCCTTCGAGCAGATCGAGCGTGGATTGCGCCGTGCCGCGATAAGGAACGTGGGTCAGCTCGATATGCGCCATCTTCTCGAACAGCGCGCCGGAAAGATGCGCCAACGTGGCGGGCCCCGCTGATGCATAGTTGAGCGCGCGCGGCTTGGCCTTGGCGAGCGCAATGAGGTCCTGCACCGTCTTCACGGGCACGCCGGGATAGAGCGCCAGCAGGAACGGCGAGTGTCCCAGCATCGATACCGGCGCGAAATCCTTCACCGGAACATAGGGCAGCGCAGCCAGGCTTGCCGCAACCGCATGGGTCGTGGTGTTGGCAAGCCCAAGCGAATAGCCATCCGGCTCGGCGTGCGCGACCGCCTCGGTGCCGACGTTGCCGCTCGCGCCGACGCGATTGTCGATGAAAATTTGCTGGCTGAGCTGCTCGCCGAGCTTTTGCGCGACCAGGCGCGCGACGATGTCCGAGCTGCTGCCCGGCGTGAACGGCACGATCAGGCGGATCGGCCGCTCCGGCCAGCGCGCTTCGGATGCCGCGGGCTGAGCATGCGTCGCGCCCAGCAAAATTGCCGCGAAAAATGCCACGCAACCTAGTCGCCGCCTCATTGGATCTGCTCGGCTTCGCGCAGGCTCTCGATGAGCGAGGTGCGCAGCAGAAAGGCGCGCGCGAGTTTCGGGTCTTCTGCGGTGCGGCGCAGTTCGTCGTGGTTCTTCTGGCGCACTGCCGGATCCTTCTCGGCGAGCAGGCGCTTGTTGCGAATGGTCTGCGCCTGGGTGTGCTGGAGCGCGACGTGGCGGCGCTGGCGCTCATAGCGGTCGAGGAGTTGCTCGCCGACCTCCTTGCGTAGAATCTTGACCAGCTTGCCCGCGAGGTTGAACGCGTCGTGCACGCCGCTGTTCATGCCCATGGCGCCGATCGGGCTGTTCACATGCGCGGAATCGCCGGCGAGGATCGTGCGTCCCATGCGGAATTTTTTCGCCACGCGCTGGTGCACGACGTAGAGATTGGAGTTCACGATATCGAATGGTTTGCCGGTCGGCAGGAAGCGCTGCAGGCGCGCCTGCAATGCGTCGGGATGCGTTAGCGCCGCCTCGTCATCGTCGGGTCGCGTGGGAAAATGAATGCGCCAACGATCGGGCGGGCCCCTCCAGTGGAACAGGTTTGACCATTCCTCCGGATCGGAAATGTAGTTGCGCTCGGTGTAGCCGTGGGTGCGGAAGTCGTAGGCGACTTCGATGTTCAAGGTGCGATCGGGGTAGGTGAATCCTTCGAACTCGATGCCGAGGTCCTTGCGTACAATGCTGCGCGCGCCCTCGCCGCTGACGAGATACGCGCCGTCAATAAATTCCGTTTCGCCGACGGGGTTGGTCACCTGCGCGGTGACGCCATCGGCGCTCTGGGTAAAGCCTGTGAAGGTGGTGGAGAGGCGAAGGTCGATGTTGGGATGCGCGTTCGCGAGCTTGAGTGCTTCCTCGACGATCTTGATGCGCTCGCACTGCAAAACATAAGGAAAGCGCGTGTCCTCCTTGAGGTACCCGTGATCGAAGGCGGCGATGAGCCGGCCCTCGTGGCGGTCCCAATAGTGAAACAGGGGCGCGACGATGCCGCGTGGCTCGAGCTTGGGGTAGAGACCGATGCGGTCGTAAAGCTCGAGCGTCGCGGGATGATTGGTCCCGGCGCGTGGCACCTGCTCGAGGAAATTGTCTTCTCCCAAGGTCTCGATGAGACAAACCGGCACGTCCTCCTGCGCCAGGATGAGCGACAGGCAGAGCCCCACCGGCCCTGCGCCAATAACGATGATGCGATCCAAGGGTTTGTTCATCCGGTACTGTGCCCAACCTTAAGGGCAAGAATTAGTGCCTCGTCATGCCCGGCCTTGTGCCGGGCATCTACGTCTTTCTTTCTTATGCAACCAAGACGTGGATGGCCGGGACAAGCCCGGCCATGACGGTGACGAGTGCAATGACGAATCCGGAGAGCGCTCAGGTCAGTTCTTCGCCGCGATCACGTCCTTCACTGCGCCGACCCAGCCGGTATGGGTGAGGTCGAAAACGATGCCGAGCGGGTCCTTGTATTTGGCCTCGTAATAGGAGTGCCGGTCGGCGGTTTGCCCGGGAGGCGTCGGTTCGGGACGTCCGGCGAGATAACTGCCGCCCGCCTTCACCACCTTCTTTTCGGCCTCGTCGAGGTCATCGACCCACATGCCGAAATGATAGATGCCGACCGGCTCGTTGCCCTCCTGTTTGAGCAGCGCGACGTTCATCGTGCCGTCGGAAACGTAAAGGCCGCGCCGGGCCTTGCCCGCAACTTTCATGTCGAAAGCCTCTTCGAAGAACTTGGCGGCTTTTTCCGGATCGGGAACGATGAGCGCGATGTGGCGAAGCTTGGCCATGACTTGTTTCCGTGTTGGTGCTTGGGATGGCGAACAATAGCGAGGAACCGCGCCTCATCACAAGCCGCGCAGGCTGATATCCTGACGGGCGCCGCGAGGACAAACCCGAATGTATCAAGACCTGCGCGAATTCATCGCCCTAGTCGACAAGCTCGGCGCGTTGCGCCGGATCGAAGGCGCGGATCCGCGCTATGAGGTCGGCGGCATCACCGAAGTAGCCGCCGGCCGGCCCGATCGGCCGGCGCTGCTGTTCGACGGCATCAAGGGATTTCCGCGCGGCTTTCGCATCTTCACCAACGCCACAACCAGTGCCCAGCGCGCGGCGCTGGCGCTCGGCATCGATCCGATGCTGCGGCCGCTCGATGCGCTCAAGGCGTGGATGGAGAAGCGCAAAGTTCTAAAGCCGCATCGGCCGGTCACCGTCGCGCACGCGGATTTTCTCCGGAACAGAAGCGAAGGCGAGGCGGTCGACCTCGCCAAATTCCCGGCGCCGGTCTGGCACCGCCGCGACGGCGGCCCGTTCATCGGCTCGGGCTCGATCGTCGTCATGCGCGATCCCGACGACGGCTGGATCAACGCCTCGATCTACCGGGTCCAGGTCCACGGCAAGAACCGAGTGACGCTGCAATTCGATCACGCCGGCCGGCATGGCGCGATCATCGCGAAGAAATATTGGGAGCGCGGGAAAACCTGTCCTCTCGCCGTCGTGCACGGCGAGGATCCGGCGCTGTTCATCGCCGGCTTCGAATATCTGCCGGCGGGGCAGTCGGAATACGAATTCGCCGGCGCGATCAAGGGCGCACCGATCGAAGTGGTTGCTGGACCGCAGACCGGGCTGCCGATCCCGGCGCATGCGGAGATCGTGTTCGAAGGGCATCTCCTGCCGATGGGCGACGCAATGCCGGAAGGGCCGTTCGGCGAATTCACGGGTTATTACGCGTGGGAAGCGCGACCGGCGCCGGTGATGGAGGTGAATGCGACGTACCATCGCGACGGTCCCATCCTGCTCGGCTCGCCGCCCATGAAGCCGCCGCGCTTTCACTTCGGGCTGCCGCTTCGTGCCGCCACCATCTGGCAGAACCTGGAATCGGCCGGCGTCACGGACATCGCGGGTGTCTGGCAGCACGTATCGCAGCTCGCCACGGTCGTTTCGCTGCGCCAGCGTTACGACGGTCATGCCAAGCGCGCGGCGCTGGTCGCCGCCGCCCACAGCTACATGGCGCGCGTGATCGTGGTGGTGGACGAGGACGTCGATCCGTCCAACCTGCAGGACGTGATGTGGGCGGTGGCGACGCGCTGCGAGCCGTCCGAGCAGATCGATATCGTCCGCAACGCCTGGAGTTCGGCGCTCGACCCGCGCATTTCACCCAGGGATCGTGAGCGCGGCGTCACCTCCCATTCGAAGCTGATCATCGAGGCGTGCCGGCCGTTCGCCTGGATCGACCGCTTCCCGCCGACCTCCGCGCTGTCCGCGGACGAGGCGAAAGCGATCGAGGCGAAGTGGGGCGATGCGCTAAAGTAAGCGTACTGCGCTCTTTCACGGCCTCATGCTGAGGAGCCGCGCCTAAAACGCGTTTACGCACGTCCTCGACGCGCTATGGCGCGGCGTCTCGAAGCATGAGGCCGCCCTCATCCTTCGAGACGCTCGCTGCGCTCGCTCCTCAGGATGAGGGCGGAGCGACTGGTCAGTTGAACGGCTTTTCCTTTTCCAGCCGCGCCTTCGCCTCCTTGGCGACGTTAAGGTCGAACAGCTGCTCGCGCGGCACCTTCTTCTCCACGAAACTGAAATATTTGCCGCTCCAGAAATCCTG
>Ga0306924_10000562_pt1 | contig 31281 bp, 35 predicted proteins | sample sta12Can44000111_FD_203756 | JGI IMG/M metagenome (GOLD analysis project Ga0306924, IMG submission 203756) | Lab enrichment of tropical soil microbial communities from Luquillo Experimental Forest, Puerto Rico - statanox.12C.anox.44.000.111 (v2)... | ecosystem: Environmental > Terrestrial >... | reverse complement strand
GCGGAGCCTTTGCGGGCGACGGTAGACACGGTTCGATGATGCCCAGCCCGGGGCGGGTACGCTCACGCAACGACATGCACGTTTAATAGGAACTGAAATCGAAAGAGTCGAGTGGGCGTGGCCCGGCCCGCAGCTGGGGGTGAGGGTGGTGAGGACCGGGCCACTAGCGCGACCGGCAATCGAGGGACTAGCCGGACCCGCCTACTGCGGCGAGCCGAGCATCCTTCCAGAACCCGTTCCAGCACCCAGAAGGATGAGCGAGCTACTCCGAACGAGACATCGCCGTCGCGTGCTGGGCGGCTAATTGCAGCCCCGGCCGCTGCGCCGAGGAGTGCGGATCACCGATGATGGCGTGCGCCTGACGGGGACGCGCAAACCCCGCTGAGTGTGTAAAACCGGGGAAACCGGACAAAGGCGGGGATTTCGGGGCTTTCCAACAAAGGCGGGGGAAATCGCCTGGGCCGGGACTTGCGGGACTCCAAAAGTCTGCGATTGTTTGAATCAGGTGTTTCGCAACTCAAAGCGGCATTCGAGGACATATGAGCGGTAGACCAGCACTAATACGGCAACGCGACGCCAAGCAGATTATTCAAGCGGCCAAAAAGGCGGGCGTACCCAAAGTAGAACTAACGGTTGGCGGGGTTGGGGTGGTTTTTCACCTAACCGCACCGGAAGGCGAAGACGTTCCGCCCGATAGCAACAACAGCTTTGACAAGATCATGCGGAAGTAGGGGCGGGCGATGCTTAAGAAGCGGCAATGGCAGACGGTTGGTGAGGTCTGTGTCGATAGCGGTCACTTGATAATTTGCGATCCGTGTCAGGGCGAAGAGGCAAGCTATCGGTGGATTGATGGCGATTTGGACCTGAATGAATGCGCGAAAAACGGCATCCGAACTTGGGAGCTAACGAACGACCACAAATGTCCCGTCGCTGTTGTCGCGCAAACCGGCCTCGGTGATGGGCGCTATGCGGTCGAGGCCCGTTATGAGGACCTTGGAGAATGGGGAAAGCGGGTGGCCGAAATCAGAATCAAGTTTCTGTAAGCGCCGTGACCAAAGTCCGCCTCAAATATCTCCACTGCTTTACCGATCGCCACGGTCAGGCACGTTATTATTTTCGCTATCGTGGGCAACAGTGGCCGCTACCGGCACCGCATAGCGAAGGGTTCGCAACCGCCTACGATGCGCTACTGGCGGGCATCAACGCCCGGCGCAATGTCGAATACATGCCGGGGTCATTGGCTTGGGCGATTGAGAAGTTTCTAGACTCACCGCTGTATAACGAGAAGGCGAAGACGACCAAAAAGAACTATCGCCGCGCACTGGATCACTTGCGCCGGGGCTGGGGGACCGGGTTGCTCAATGACTTGCAACCGCGCCATGTCCGAGTAATCCGCAACGAAATCGCCAAGCGGTCCACTACTGACGCCGACATTGCCATGACGCTGATTTCGGCCATGTGGGAATTTGCCATTGAAAATGGAATCGAACTTGATGCCGACCCGACGCATGGAGTGAAGCGGGTTCACAAAGTCGAGAATGAACACGAACCCTGGCCGCCAGAATTGATTGAGCGGTTTATGCGCGAAGCCCGACCGTCGCTGCGTTGGGCCATTAAGCTGGCGCTCTACACTGGGCAGCGTCGAAGCGACCTTGTGAAAATGAAATGGAGTCAGTTCGACGGGGAGTTCATTGAGGTTCGCCAGCAAAAGACCGGCGCGCTGGTTTCTGTCCCCTGTCACAAGGCACTGCGGGCTGAATTAGAAAGTGTCCCGCGAACTGCGGACACTATTCTGGTTGGAGAACGTGGCGGGCCACTGACTGCCGGAAGCTTGGGCGCCCTAATAGCGCGTCAACTGCGCGAGATGGGCGTCAGTGGGTATTCGATCCACGGGCTTCGCAAGAACGCGGCTGTAGAGCTTGCCAATGCGGGCTGTGACGCATTCGAGATAGCAGCGATCACCGGACACCGCACTGTGCAGATGGTTCAGCACTATGCGAAGCGACATGACCAACGGCGTAGGGCAAGGTCAGCGATGGATAAGTGGGAAGCGCAAAGTGGCAAACCCCAGTACAGAAGGGGAAACTAAACTGGCAAACCTTATTGATATTGCTGAATGTTTGCTCCTTGCGCAAAGGTCCGAACAATTCGATGATGCGAGTCACAAACCCGACGTTTCCGCCAACCAACTGGAAAGACTAAGCTTCTAATGTTTTTTCTGGTCGCCGCAGGTGGATTTGTTGGCTGGCGAGGGATTGCGCCAATCTTCGGTCAGCCTTGCGGTGACTCAGTGCGCGGGCTAGACCGCGAGCATGCCCGCCGCCACGACGCAAACCCGCCAACGCATCGCGCTCTTTGCCGGATCGTTCGATCCCATCACCAACGGCCATGTCGATCTCGTCGCCAAGGCGGTGCAGCTTGCCGACCGGCTGGTCGTCGCCGTCGGCATTCATCCTGGCAAGACGCCGTTGTTCTCGGCCGATGAGCGGCTGGCGATGATCAATGAGGTTTGCGGCCCGCTCGCCAGCGCCGCTGGATGCGACTTGACCACTGTCACTTTCGCCGATCTCGTTGTCACCGCGGCGCGGCGCGCCGGCGCCACCATCCTCGTTCGCGGCGTGCGCGACGCGACCGATTTCGATTACGAGATGCAGATGGCGGGAATGAACGGGACGATGGCGCCAGAAATCCAAACGCTATTCTTGCCCGCAGCGCCGTCGGTGCGCCCCATCACCGCCACTTTGGTGCGGCAGATTGCCGGCATGGGCGGCGACGTTTCGGGCTTCGTGCCGGCGGGCGTCGCGGCGCGATTGAAGAAAAAATTCGCCTAGCGGTCCAATTCTAACATTCGCATCCCCGAGCGGCAGGGTGTTTTGCGAATGTTAGAATCAAAGGACCACCAGCAAGCATTAAAGTGCTAGTGGAGCTTTGGATTTGGCATTCGCTCTCCGAACTCGCGACTAGGTAGGTAGCGAATGTCAAACCCGCTCTACTAGGTCTAAAGCCTCACTGACCTTTTGAAATTCATCATCCACCAAACCTCACCGCCGGGAGATGACATGACCCGTGTTCTTGCTCTACTCTTTGCCATCATGTGTGCCGCTTCAGCTTCCGCCCAGCCCGCGCAGCCGCTGCCGGCTGGGCTTGATCCGCAAAACACCCTCATCCTCGACACCACGCAAGGGCGCATCATCATCAAGCTGCGCAACGACATCGCGCCCGGTCATGCGCAACGGCTCAAGCAGCTCGCGCGTGACCATTTCTACGACAATGTGCCGTTTCACCGCGTCATCGATGGCTTCATGGCGCAGACCGGCGACGGTCAATACGGCAACGGCACCGGCGGCTCGAAATACCCGGCGCTGAAGGCCGAGTTTTCCAATGTGCCGTATACGCGTGGCATCGTTGGCATGGCGCGCACGTCCGATCCGAATTCGGCCAACAGCCAGTTCTTCATCATGTTTGCCGACGGCTCGTTCCTCAACAACAAATATACCGTGGTCGGCGAGGTGGTGCGCGGCATGGACGTTGTCGACAAGCTCAAACGTGGCGAGCCCCCGGCCAATCCCGACAAGATCGTCCACGCCCAAGTCGCCGCGGATATGAAATAGGGCGTCAATCGCGCTCGTCGGGCAGTGATGAAAAATCTTCTCCACTGCGTCGTTCTCCTTGTGCCTATCGTATTGGCCAGTTTCGCTCATGCTGACGGGCAAGACGTTCGCGGGTGCGAGTTTGAAGTAAAGGCGCGTTGTGCCTCCGGTGACGCGCGCGTCACGCTTGCGCAGGGCGCGGTCATCAGAGTGGAGGTGGATGTTTATTGGTGTGCCTTGCACGGGCACCCACCCTTTGCATGCACGATTGATTCGTCTCGAACCGGCCAAGACTCGGTATGGTCGGAAGATGGTGGTGCGACGCTCATCGCTAACGGCTCCCCGTGGAATCCGGACCAGCCGGATCGCGTGAAGGTGACCGTCGGACGCGATGTCTCGATCGATTTAAGCGAGACGCAATCGCTTGGCAGGTGCGGCGCTGGAGCAAAGCTGCCCCAAACCATTGTCATTCCGGCGCAGGGAAAAATCTGCCGCGTGCGGCTTGGAGATTAGGCGGCACCGTGCTCATTGCTCTTGGCCGATCCCAATCACGATCCAGGTCGAGCAAATTGCGCAAATTTCTTCTCGATCGCAGCCACGACGTCAGCCGGCAAATGCAAATCCGGTTCGGTGGAATGGAGCGGCACCTTCATCTCTGTCATCAAAGCGCGCAACCAATCGATCGGGTGATCGTGAAAATGATCCTGACCAATGCCGGGATTGGTGATGAAGGCGCTCTGCGGCCCGAGCCCAAGGCCGATGCGTTCCGGAATGCCGGCAAGCGCCGCCGCAAGTGCCGGACGGATGGTGCGGTCGAGAATCCAGATCGATTGCAAGCGGTGCCGGCGGAGCAGCCCGACAAGCCGGATCAGGTTGACGCCGCGCTGCAATTCCGATCCGGCGTGACGAAAATAGATCGTGTTGGCAACACACGGCTCGGCCGCGAGCAACTCCTTCGCAGCGCTGGTCGGTGGGGCGAAGAATATCACCTTGCCGCCGGGAGCAGCAGCGGCAATGGCGCGAACGAACGGCAAATGCCAGATGACGTCGCCGATCCCAGGTTTGACCTGAATGACCGCAAGGGGCGTCGCATGTGGTGTGGCATAGGGCGTCACACGGGCCATTACATTGATTGCCATTCAATGAGTTGCGATATGTCCTTTGTAATGCACCTCGATGCTGGTGGAAAAGCCGTTCGCCCTCTAAAGATCTAAGATCACCGTTTGCCGATGCGCACCGATCTGTTCGACTTCGCGCTGCCGGAAGAGCGCATCGCGCTCCGCCCGGTCGCGCCGCGCGACGCGGCGAGGCTTCTTGTCGTGTGCCCACGGGCGCCGATCGAGATCGAGGATCGCATGATCGGCGACCTATCGGCGCTCCTTCGCCGCGGCGACGCCCTCGTCGTCAACGACACCAAAGTGCTGCCGGCGATGTTGCACGGCCGCCGCATCGGCCGCGGCGATCGCGAGCCGGCGATCACGGCGACGCTGATCAAGCGGCTCGATGGCTCGCGCTGGCGGGCACTGGTGAAACCGGGAAAGCGGCTCGCGCCAGGAGACGTGGTGCGCTTTGGCGCCGAGGGCCGCGTCTGTTTCCTCGAACAGCTCGACGCCACGGTCGTGCAGAAGGGTGATGCCGGCGAGGTGACGCTCGCCTTCGCCTTTACCGATGCGGTGCTCGACCAAGCGCTGGAGGAACGCGGCGATATGCCGTTGCCGCCTTACATTGCCAGCCGGCGCGAAGTCGATGCGCAGGATCGCAGCGATTATCAGACTATTTTCGCTCGCGCCGAGGGCTCGGTCGCCGCGCCGACGGCGGGGCTGCATTTCACCGGGCGCCTGACGCAAAGCTTAAAGGAGGCCGGCATCGCGCTCCATCGCGTCACGCTGCATGTCGGGCCTGGCACTTTCCTGCCGGTCAAAACGGAAGACACTGATAGCCATAAGATGCATCCGGAATGGGGCAGCGTTGGCGCCGAGACTGCTTCAGCCTTGAACGCTGTGCGCCGTGCCGGCGGTCGCATCGTCGCCGTCGGCTCGACCTCGCTGCGCCTTCTGGAAAGCGCCGCCGCCGGTGACGGCGCGCTGCGGCCATTTTCCGGCGAGACCGCTTTGTTCATTACCCCCGGTTATCGTTTCCGCGCCGTCGATGCGATGCTCACCAATTTTCATTTGCCACGTTCGACCCTTTTCATGCTGGTCTGCGCCTTTTGCGGGCTCGATGTCATGCGCCGCGCTTATAGCCATGCAATTAAGAGCAATTACCGCTTCTACTCCTATGGCGACGCTTGCCTGCTGTTCCGATAAGTAGGCGGCTATGGCAGGCTCATTCTCATTCCGGCTGATCGCGACTGACGGCGCTGCGCGCACTGGCGAAATCACGACCGCGCATGGTGTGGCGCGCACGCCAGCCTTCATGCCGGTCGGCACCCAAGGCGCGATCAAGGGCGTGCATCACGACGATGTGCGCGCCGCCGGCGCCGACATCATCCTCGCCAACACCTATCACTTGATGCTGCGGCCGTCGGCGGAGCGTGTCGCCACGCTCGGCGGGCTTCACGAATTCATGCGCTGGCCGCTGCCGATCCTGACCGATTCCGGCGGTTATCAGGTCATGTCGCTGGCGCCGTTGCGTAAAGTCTCCGAGGCGGGCGTCACCTTCCGCTCGCATCTCGACGGCTCGATGCTCGAATTGACGCCGGAACGCGCGGTCGAAGTACAGATATTGCTTGGCGCTGATATCGCCATGCAGCTTGACGAATGCGTGCGGCTCCCCGCTGAACCTGCCGATATTGAGCGGGGGATGCGGCTGTCGCTGCGCTGGGCTGAGCGCTGCAAGCACGCTTTCGAAAAAGCGCCGGCCGATCGCGCGCTGTTCGGGATCGTGCAGGGCGGCGACGACGCGCGGCTGCGCGAGGCGAGCGCACGAGCGCTGATCGAACTGAAGTTTGACGGCTATGCGATCGGCGGGCTTGCGGTTGGCGAGAGCGAAGAGATGATGCTGCGTATGGTCGCCGCGACCGCGCCGGTATTGCCGGCCGAGCGCCCGCGCTATCTGATGGGCGTAGGCACGCCGTCCGACATTCTCAAGACCGTCGCACGCGGCATCGATATGTTCGATTGCGTATTGCCGACACGGAACGGCCGCCACGGCCTCGCCTTCACCCGCTTCGGGGCGATCAACATCAAGAACGCGCGCCACGCCGAAGATCCGCGTCCGCTCGATCCCGACAGCCGCTGCGCCGCCGCGCGCGAATTTTCACGCGCCTATCTGCATCATTTGTTCAAGGCCAACGAAGCGCTCGGCGGAACGCTATTATCGATCGTCAACCTTTACTACTACCAGGACCTCATCGCCGGTGCGCGCGAAGCGATCGCGCGCGGCCGCTTTGCCGATTACAGCGCCGAAGTCGAGTCGCAATGGGTGGCGAAAAGCGATTTGGGGTGAGGACACCCGTTATGCCCGCGCATAGCCATTCGGTAAAACGCCGTCGCTGCTCTCGCCTATGGCGGGCAGCCACGTCTTTGACTAATCACGGCACAAAAGACGTCGATGGCCGGAACAAGTCCATGACGACCGTGAAAAAAGTGCCGGCCCGATAGGCTGGCCGGCGTAATGACGCAGTTTCGATAATTAGAACTCAGATGGCACAACTCCGCTGGCGCCAAAACTGCGCGCCAGCGGGTTGTGCAGAACCGCCTATCCTTTGACGACCTGTCCGCGGATCTCGCCGCCCGGATTGGCGGCGGTGTGGACATTGACGTACCACATGCCCTTTTGCAGATCGTCGGCCTGGGCGTCCGTCAACGTCGCCGAGCCCTTGAACGGGCTCGAGAAGGGTTGGCCTTTTTCCGAAATCCAGACCGCGGGTGCAGCGTTCTTGCCGGCTTCGGCGGGGCCGTGGAAATGCGCGGCCGTGGCCGGGCCCGACAGACCGGAGAAGGAGCCCTCCCAGGTCAGCATTTTGGTGGCTGGATCGTAGCTCGCGGTGAGCGTGCCGGCGCCGCTACTCGTGGTCGGAGGAACCTCGGTCGCTCCCTTCATATCGGCTTTAAATTTCATCGGCGCAGCTAGGCCTGGCCTTGCCGAAGTCAACAAGACGACGCCGGCGGCGGTCCCTGCCGCATAGCCCAATAAGGACCGACGACTAAACGATTGACGCATGTAAACCTCCCTGGATGCGCGGTTCCGCGATGTCAGCACAAACACCGAAGTTCCACTTGTTATTGCCTACGTGACGTCGTGGCGGGCTTGTCAGAAAAACCCTCAACTGTCCGCTTTCTACCGTCAAAACAATATATTAGTGCCGTCTGATAATCCAGGTGCTAAACTCAAAACATAATTTCACAAGCTGAACGCGCCGCTCTTCTTGATGCCGACGTGCCAGCACGCGTTATCGCTTCAAACATGCCGCTGCCGCGATAGGCTGATCGTCGTTGCGAAATCATGACTGCAATCGTCGCAATGCCAAGTGTGGTCGATTCGTCCTTCCAGGTTGAAACGCGATCGTTCGGCGACGAGGACAACGACGCCGCAGCGCGGGCAATTCGGCCGCCGCCAATGGCCGCGTCGCGTGCGATGATCAGTGGTTTGAACCTGCGTAACTGGAGCCTTGCGTGCGGGCTCATTCGGCATGATCGATTCCTCATTGGACGCACGCCCCTCACCACATCCCTTTGAGCGACCCTCGCATGCGGTTGTGGCACCGCGGCGACGCATGCGTGAAGGTCTTGTGGCTTTAATGCATCATCCTGAAAAGTGAGCGTTCGAGGAACGCGATGCGGCGTGGCTCACTCGACCGGGCTCGTATCACGTTCAAAAGAACGTGATGGAATGGACGGCAATGTAATTCAATCCACTGCGCGTCGGTCACCAGTGATCGACCCGTTTAGCAACGCGCAGGGGGGAATCATGACAAATATCTCAAAGCTGATTTTTGGTACTGCAATTGCAGCCGTGAGCATCGCTCATCCGGCATTGGCTCAGCATGCGTCCCAAAATGCTTCGTCAATTTCTGTTCATCACAAGAAACATCTGAGAGTGAGCCGTTCTCAAATCGACTCTCGTGCAGTTGTTGCGGTGCCGAGTTCTCTTGATGATCCAGCGCGGCCGTATGTTTATGTTCCAGGCATGGCCTCGAACTTCGGTCATTAGCTGCCGGGTTGCGCGACGCGACATAGCTGGCGCGCCAAGCCTTCCTGGGAGCGAAGCCTTCCTGAGAGAAGCCTTCCTTAAAGAACACTTCGTGCCAGAACGACAGAGAGTGAGAACGGCGCGTTCAGTAGGACGATGAGTGCGTGTCGATCGGCACGCAATTGGTGCGGCCGGACAACACGCAATCCTCGACCTTCTGGTTGGAATACAGTTCGCGGGCCAACAACCAGCCGACCGCGAACAGCACCACGACCACGACGAGCGCGATCAGCGATTGGCGGCGCGCGGCAGCGTGCCGACGGGTATTGTCATCGTCGTTTGGCACGGCGCGACCTCTTGCTAGAAAACGCTACAAAATCCCGATGGTTGCGGTAAGCCCGCCGGGGAAGCGAGACGAGAAATCGTTTCCGGCGCGCGTAATCAGTCGCACGCCCGCTTAATCGTGCCGCGCCAGAATTGGTCAATTCAGCCGACCGCTCGGCGGAGCCTTCGCGGGCGATCGCAGGCATCGATGATATCCAATCCGGAGCGGGTACGCTCACGTAACGACATACGCCCTTTATTAGGAATTAGTGCCCGAAGAGTCGAGCCTTTGTAGCCCCGGTCAATCCTTGCCCAATCGCTCCGGCATCTTGGCGATATGGGCCTCCAATGACCCGCGAGATAACACCAATTCGTGATGGGCGTCACAGAATGCATGACAGAATTGCCAGATTATGAATGTAAGGAAATTTGGGGAGATCGGCTATGAAGACGCTGCTAGTGGGTATCGCCTTCGCGATGGGAATGGTTTTTGCTTCCCAAGCTTTGGCTCTGCCGTACCGCCCGAGTGGCACGTGGCAACACGGTCATTACATCTGCACCAGTTATGACCAATAAGCGGCCATGTTGCGGGCGCGAACATTCTGTGAAGCGGTCGTGAAACGTCGCAAAGAAATACCGTGACCATTTATGATTGTCTTGCAATCGGCGTTTGCCGCGCTGGCTCTGTTGGCATCGCCAAAATTGCTTGCGGCACACAGATCAGAACAAATTGATTCCACCCGCGATCAGGATTCCCAATAGCCACATCCCGACCGTGACCGCAAAACCGATCCCAACAGCAATGAGAATAAGCATCAGTTCCCTTAGAGGCATTTTCTCACACGCTCAGGGGGGAAGCTATCCGGGAAAAGGGCGATCTTCCGTGATGGCCGTCACGGAACCTTCAAAGTAACCAATGTCTGTTGGTTTAGTTTATTCGGATCTTAGATTGCTAGGACTGCTTGGGTTCCAAACAAATAAAAGCCGATTAACGTTACGCGCCTGACCCTACGCGCACGACCAAGGGCGGGAGGAAGCGGTAGGCGGGAGTGGGGATGAAATAGCTTGATTTAGATCAAATGTTTCGGTTTGCCGGAGCAGATAATGGCTTTGGGTGTGGCAGCTGAGGCGCGCAAAGGAGGATCGCCGCAATGTTCTTTTTTCAGGAAGGCTTCACCTATCGCAACTTTCTGATGGACGTCCTAGGGATATTCTTTTTCGTTGTGTGGTTTTGGCTACTGATTGTCGTTTTTGCTGATCTGTTCCGTCGCCACGACATTTCAGGTTGGAGCAAGGCCATCTGGGTAATAGCCTTGATTGTCTTTTCATACCTTGCTGTCCTCGCCTATTTGATCTTTCAGGGAAGAGGCATGGCAGAGCGAAATGTGGAGCAAGCTCAGCAGGCGCGTGATGAGCTTAGGCGCGTGGTTGGTTTCAGCGTCGCAGATGAAATCCAAAAGCTCGATGGGTTAAAAAAAGCGGGATCGATCAGCGACGCCGAATTTGCAAGACTACGTGCCCGGCTCTTCAGTAGCGAGGGCGGAGCCCTCGCAGCCTAGGGCAGACATGGTTCGACAATGCGGAACCCTGGGCGGGTACGTTCACGCAACGCCCGTGCAACGCAAAATCTTACGCGAAAAGCAGAGAGAGAGACCCCGGCCGGAGGCCCGACGATTGCCTCGACCGGGGCCGCGCGGGCGATAGGCCGAAGGACATTGGGGAGCCCAGTTCGGCCCAGCCCGATGCTTATCAAGCCAGCCATTTCCGGCGTTCGTATGGGACACTTGCGCCTACACGGCGGCGTGGCAATGACGTTCTATTGACAGTCGAGGCGCCGAGCGTCTGAATTATTTTGCGCGCAATTTTGAAAGTTAAAAGCGAAAAGGACCGGCCTCCTGAAGCCGGTCCCCCTGAAGCTCGCCTAGCCTTTCGTAACCACCTTCGCCGGCGGTGGGGCCTTGCCCTTGCCGAACGGTGCTCCGTAGGTCTGTGCGTAAGCCCCAGCGACGCTAAAGAGGGTCAGCGCCGCTGCAGTCAGTAGAGCGAGTGCTTTCATGGCACCCTCCTTTTGTCATGACCGATGAGTCAGTAACCGCCGGGATGACCCGGCCACTAGTGCTGAAAAGACACTGTGGACATTTCAATTAAGGCAGATCGGGACTCTTCGTGACGGTGGAAAGCAGGCGTCCAATTCCTCGACAGACCAAGGCGGCAGGAAGAGGCGAGGCGTAGACGTTTTCTCGATCTTATCGGCTAGGCGGCTGGGGGTAGCCGTACAAGTAATACTGTTGTCGTAGCGACGGCGCGTTGATGTTTGGGTAGCCGGGTGCAGGACGGACGTAGGGGTAGCTAGGTGGATTAGCCACGTACGGAGATCCCTGCGGAGAAGGAGATGCCGGCACCATAAAGCCGCCGGGCGTCCGGATGTATCCCCCATTTGGGGTTCCCGTTTGGGCCTGAGCCAATGCCGTGAACAAAAGTGCCGCAGCACATGCCAAGAGAATGGCGCGCATTGTTTGTTCTTTCTTCCTTCGCCCCCCGTGTGTGAAAATGCTTATTGAGAACTCGCGAACATTGACGTGGATCAAAGTCCCTACAGCCGGCCCCAATCTTCCTCCGCTTCTTGGGTAACTGCCGGCGATTTCGGTTCTTGACCTTTACCCAATGCGCGGAACGATAGCGATAGGGTACTACGGCTGATCGGGGTCAATTCGGCTTGCCTTGACCACTCGAGCGGCTACAAGCCCCCGACCGGAAAAGTGGCGAACAATTTTGTCGTCCTTCTCGACTTCGCCGAGCGGGAATTCACCCTCTTTGGTTATCAGGGTAAATTTCTTGCCCACGCAAACGACTACCATCCTGTTTTGAGAGTGGGCCGCTTCGCACCATCGCATGATTTCCTGGTAATAGGGCGCGCGCCGCCATGCGTCTGGAAATCCAGGATCGCAGCGAATCGTTATGGTGCCATTCCCTTCATGTGGCTGCGTCAATACGATTTTCGATCTATCAGGCTTCCACTCGGGACCGAGTTGCGGGGTGGTTAGCCAGCTATACAGAAAAGACCTGCATTCCGCAGGTCGCATTTCATAAATATTGCAACCTTTAGCCGGCGCGCAGTGTGAACACCAAATGCCTGCAGGCTTTCCCAACTCTGAAATGCCCAACACCTTGCAACACAGTGTGCAGGAGCCACATTGTCGCCCTGGTACAATTTTGCTTGGTTCTGTGGCGGACATCAGCTGAGAAATATTGGATCCATTTTGGATTTGAGTTCCTTTGAGCCCGTCATGGCTTGATTTCGTGAGTCCAATCGGGACCGGAAGGTGGGGCCTTGACGGGTGATGGCAGAGTCGGCTCCACATTGCCCAGCCCGGAGCGGGGTACGCTCACGCAACCCCGAAGAGTCGAGTCCGACGCTAGCCGCCCAACCTCTCGTGCGAAGCAGCGTACTTTCGCCTCCGCCACCGCCTCAGCGGCGATCGCATGACGCGTCCAAAACTGTAGACTAGCAGTGCGGCTACTGTCGCGATGACGATGCTAGGCGATGTAGTCATTGGCGCGCCTCTCCTCGTTTAGCCAGAGGAGCCTCGACCGAGCACGGTAGAGGCAGTCGAGGCTCCCTGGGGAAGCTCGGGCGACGTGCCGATTTCGCCCGATCTACCCGCCGATCAAGTCAGCTATTTCCGGCTTTCGTTTGAGGCACGTTGGCCGTTCCGACGGCGCCGATGCGGCGTTGTATTGACAAGGCCGTTCCCCATTCGTTCTCATAGCGAGTGCGTACCCGTGGGGACTTACTGAGCTTCGCTATCGCGTTCGCGCTGAACTATCGCGAGACAAGGCCCGCAAGCTTGCGCAGGCCGAAAAGGGCAAACTCGCAGCCGCCAAGCTCGGGCACGGCATTGATCCTGCTGCCGAGCGGGATAGGCGGAAAGCCGAAGCAAAACCCCAGCCTAAAGTGAATTCACTGGCCTCGATATTCCCGGCCTACCTCGACGCTAGGCGAGGGGCCTCAAAGACAGCACCTACGAAGCCCAAGAGCGTCACTTAAACGACCACTGGAAGGCGCTTCACGGTCTTCCGCTCAATGGCATTACCCGCGCCGACGTTGCCGCTTCGCTGGCCACCATCGCCAAGGACAAAGGCCCCATCGCCGCCAATCGCGCCCGCTCAACGCTGTCGAAATTCTTCCGCTGGGCGATAGGCGAGGGGATTTGCGATCACAACCCCGTCGTCGGGACTAACAAGCGAGACGAAAACGACCCGCGCGAACGTTCACTGTCGGACGCGGAATCCGCCGCAGTTTGGCTTGCCGCGCCGGACAACGATTACGGTCGCATCGTTAAGCTCATCCTTCTGACCGGCTGTCGCCGCGACGAGATCGGCGCCCTCAAATGGTCCGAGATTGACCTTGAAGCCGGTACGATCACATTGCCTCGCGAGCGGACAAAGAACGGGCAGGAACATATTGTGCCGCTCACCGATGCCGCGCTGGCAATCGTGACCGAAATTGAACGCCGCGACCGCGATTACGTCTTCGGCAGAACGCGGAACGGCGGGTTCTCCGGCTGGTCGAAGTCCAAGGCTGAATTTGACGAGCTTGTTAAGCTCAAAGAGACGTGGACGGTACACGATCTACGGCGGACCGTTCGCACTGGCTTCGGTAAGCTCGGCATTCAGCCGCACATTGCTGAAGCGGCATTGAACCATTTGCCGCCGAAGCTAATCCGCACCTATGACCGCAACACCTATGCCGCCGAGAAGAAGGCGGCTCTCGACGCGTGGGCAGCGCACCTTAAGGTCGCGGTCGCCCAAGCAAGCGGGGCAAACGTAACGGCCATCCGCAAGATCAAGCCGCGTTCGTAGCGGCCTCCGACCGGCTTGAAGTGCAAGAGTGGCGACCGGCTCCATCAATTGGATGTTATTCGCCTAGCAGGCGACGACGATGTTCTTCCCGCATTTCGTCGGCGATGCTTGTTCGCGAGAGCCGTACCAGTTCAGCAAACGGTGCATTCGGACGGCAGGAGCGGCACGACAGCGCCGGAATGAGACTCTTTCGCATCAATGTCAGTCGAGGAACAAACCGCACTGACCGAATGTTATTTGCGCGGACACACGATGTGGGAGAATTCGATTATGAAAGCTCTCGTTCTCGGGGCAGCTGCTTTGGCGCTTTCGGTGCCGAACGCATCGGCCGATGGATATCGCCACGGCTATGGGTATCACTACGGCTACGCAACTCCGGTCTTTGAGTACTCGGGGAACGCATACTACGGCTTCCCGGCTCATGCCTACCAACATACGCCCTGGCCGATTTACGCAGCAGTGCCTATCCATGTAGCGCCGATAGTTTCAGCGCCCGCATATGGCTACGGCGCCGGCTATTGGGGCGGCTACGGGTATGGGTGGCGCTAAACTCTCGCCTGTTGTGACAGTTTAACCCGGACTCGACTCTTTGGATTTTCGTTCCTAATAAGCGCGCATGTCGTTGCGTGAGCGTAGCCGCCCTGGATTGGGGATCACGACCATTCGGCGCCCAGTCATGATCCTGATCATGGCTGCGGGCGCGTTGGCGGGCTGCAGCGGTTTCGGCAACAATCAGCAAGCCACTGCGGCCGATCCCAATATCTTTCCTGCCAACTACCGCAGCACGCTCGTGAAATTTCTGCGCCTTTCTCTCACCAATCGCTCCGATTTTCGCACCGTGACGATTGCCGAACCCGCTCTAAAGCCTGTAGGAACAAGTCAGCATTACGTCGTCTGCGTACAATCCAATCCACCCGGTCAAACTAAGACGACAATGGCTGCGGTTTATCTTTCCGGACAGATGACGCAATTTATCGATGCCACTCCGGAGCAATGCGCGGACGCCGTTTATCAGCCGTTTAAGGAGCTTGACGCCGCCACCCCTCCCGAGACCTTGCCGACGGATGACCTAAGTAACGCCCTGCACGCGCACTGAACGATTGAGGACGGTGCGATTGTGTTCCGCGAGGCTTGTAAGCTCGGTTGTGAGGGCATTGTCAGCAAGCGCCTCGGCTCACCTTATCGCTCGGGCCGATCACCGCATTGGGTGAAGGTCAAGAATCCCAAAGCACCGGCGGTGAAGCGCGAGGCCGAGGAGGATTGGGGGCGCACGTAAGCCGGGCGCGGTCAGTTGCCGTTTTGGAGCGACCGATAATAGGGGTCAGGCGTATTGTAACGATTGCTCTGACCGAAGGTGCTCATTGGACCTTGCTGGATGCCGAACTGCATCACGGGACCATTCGAACCGAAGGGTTTGGCACCTTGGCTGGAACTGTTGTTGTCCGAAGTAGTCGGCTGCTTGTCCGGATCACCGAATGAGTAATTGCCGCCGTTGGGCGACACGATTTGCTGACTGAATGCCCATGCGGACGCACCGCTCGATAAGAGGATGCCTGCCGCAAACAAGCCGAAGCCTAGCCGATATCGAAGCATCGTGAATCCCCATCCCCGAGGTTCCCAACTGTAGTCTTATGCAAGCGCCATATAAAATCAACCTTTGTTAATCCGGCCGTGCCTGCCTCAGTAAGGCGCTTCCCGCCGCCTTGGTCTGTCGCAATGACGCGCTCGACGGAGGACAACATGAGAGTTCTTATTCTTGGAGTAGTAGCTACCTTGGCGCTTTCAGCAGGTGCCGCATCGGCCCAGGAGGCGGTGTACCCCCGTCACGGCTACGCACCTTATGGCTACCGCTACTCCGGCTACGCTTACGGCTACCATCACCGCCACTACGGCCATCATCACCGCTACGCACGGTATCGCTACTAGATACTTTGAGGCATCGCCGCTTCCCGCCCAGCGATCAAATCCGCGGCTCATAAGACGCGAAAATAGGTGGGAGAGGTGCCAGCGAGAGCGTATGCTTGTCCGCAGTCGGACCATCGCCGCCCCGCTATTGGTCCGACACCCAACGTTGCCGTGTGCGGCCCGGCACGCGTGCACGCGGCACCGTATGGGGACAAGGCAAAGCCGCCGGTTTTCTAGTCGCCGACGGCTTTGCTGCGAATCCGCAAATGACAACTCGCCGCTTCCCACAGCCGTGGTCGAATTTGATCTAGATCAACAACGAGCCTTTGCGATCCATTTACATCTCCCACGCTAGTGTGAGTGCGTAGAGTGTTGCACGTTCGATGCCGCGATATTTCTTTACGATACACAGACAGGATCGGGTCGAGGATGACCGTGATGGCACGTACCTGCCAGATGCAGATGCGGCGCTTTCTTATGCGACTACACAATCCGAGAGCTACGAAAAAAGAGCGGCTACAAGGATGATCTGTCTCTGGCGATGACCGTAGAGGATCAAGCCCGGCAGACGGTTTTATCCTTGCCGTTTTTCCCGGGCTGCTAAAATTAGTCCTCTTTGCTAGCGTGACAAAGCGCGGCGCATCGCAGCGAATATCGCCAAGCTGCCGGAGCTATCGCGCAAGCCATAGTCGCTTAATAAGAATGGCGGCCTTCAATTAAAATGGTGCCTCACGCGCCTAGACGAAGCGGGCCCCGACAGGCCTTGGTACTGCGGATTGGGTCCACACGAGTCGCTGTTCCCAGCTCGGGCGGCCAAGCATTGTTGAAACGTTGAAAACCCGCAATTCGTGGCTCCCCCGTCTCTATCGTAATAGACGCACCACGGATAGCTCTGCGCTTCAGCGGGTTTTTCGATCCAGATGATTGCCGCGAAAACTCCTAGTGCGAATACGAAAAGCCTCACAAACGGCTCCCAGAATCACTCTCATCCTGAGAACCCCAATGCCCATATTTTATTTCCGGCGCCTCGCGCAATAAGGCGCAGCGGATTTGCGGCGAATATCGCCGAGCCGCCGGAGCTTGTGCGCAAAGACTGAAGCCCAACCGCAAAAAAGCCGTCGTGGGAGCGCCAGCTTCCCTAGTCGGGCTACAAAGCCACCCAAAGCTGAGCCAGCTCGACAACCCTGCCGATGCCGTGTGGTGAGGGATTAGGGGCACGGTAAGGTTCAGGGGACGAAGGCAAAGCCGCCGGTGGTCGCATGCCGGCGGCTTTGCTGTCTGTGTAGTGTTGGAACGAACCTCAGTCATCCATAGTTTCCGGTTTGACGGGCTGCTGCTCCACTTGGTTTTTATGCGGCCCGTTAGCCTCCGCGTCATTGTTCGCGGAGGTAAACTTGCGGCTCCTTGAGGCAATGGAGCCGCTTTCTTTTTGTGTTGGCCACGCGGAGCATGCTGCCGGTACTTCCGCGGACAGCACGCTCAACGCGCAGCCTTGCCCCGGATGAGCTGGACCGGAGCAATGCCGTCTGGAGACAGGGGACTTGACGGCAAGAAATAGGCGGCCGACCGCACACGCAAGCCGGCGATGACGCGGCGAGCACAAAGGAAATCGCCGGGCAGCGGGGAGGCTGCCCGGCGAGGTCTGTGGATAAATCCACAGGGGGGATTCAATTGGAGCGGATGCAGGATCGGCCAGTGATGGATTGTCGTCAAGCGATCCCATTGTAACTATCTAAGATTTCCTCGTGAGCGTTGCCCGGAAGCCACATACAAATCCTCGCTGTAAAATCGCTAAAGGTGATCTGCTTCCCTGTGGATAACCTGTGGAGCGCAGCTGTTCCGGCCGCGGGTGTGGCGCTACGCTTTGCTGGTCGGGAGGTAAGCCACCGGCCGGTGAAGATTAGAAGACCGTCTTCATCTGTCGGTTGGACACATCCGATGCCGCTGGGAGGTGCGGCATGGATTGGGGACGAAGGCAATGCCGCCGGCCATGATGAACCAGCGGCATTGGCCGCCCCGGGCGAACTAAAATCCAACCTTCGGATAAATCAGCTTGCGATTGAAATCGCCGCTGCCCGCTTGGAGTAGCGCTGGCGTGTCGGTGCACAGGCAACCCCGCGCACATCCTCGCCCGGCTTCAGCTTCCGGCTGAGCTTGAATCTATCGACAGGCACGCCATTGGGCTCGACCAACGTCACGGTGCCGTCATTCACGGTGTAGTGGCCGGTCTCAACGCGACCCTCGAAATTCCCGCGAGGCCGAGCGAGTGCGATCGTCACCTTCTGAATGTCGGTCATGCCCATCCCCGTTTTGGGTAAACTATGTCACGTCGGAATGAATCATATTGGCGAACCGTCTGAGCGTAGCGCAGCATCATTACGGCGTAGCGTGTTGCGCTCATCAGGTCATCGCCCTCCTTGAAAACCTTTCCGTCCTTACGATGGTACAGCCTGAACTCTTCCCACCAATCGTTGAGGTGCTTAAAGACTTTGAAGCGGCCGGACTGCATCATTGTCAGCATCTTCATTAGGCCGGCTTCGACTGATACAGACCCGTCTTCGAACTGAGCGTGCTCATGCAGCAAGTTTAGTCCTTGCTCTTTGTATTGTTCGGCGAGGGCAATGCCGGCGCCTTCTAAGGTTTCTCGCTTTCCGTCTCGCGGCCAGGCCCAGCGAAGCTCCTTGCCCCAACTTCGCAGTGCTGCGGCGTGAATGACCGGCGTTGTTTCTCGGATGCGATAGGCCTTAACGACGTAGACGGTATCGGTGTCACGATCCCAGGCGAGCTCGACCGCCGCGAACGGATGGTCCCAGCCGAAGTCCATTCCACCGATGCGCGGCCAATGCGGGGGAATATCCCGATGCTCGATGGCAATTCGCTCTTCCGCGATCGGGAAGATGCGGCCCGACCCGAGGATTGGGATTCCTTTTGTGCGAGCTTCTCGTTCGTGTTCTGGATAACTCGCTATGATCCTTTGTTTTTCTTCGGTCGAAAAATGCATAACGTCGTCAATCGTCATAAACGTCGTATGACGATCCGGGCTTTTCTCATGCAGGAACCTGCGCACGACTTCCGAGACGCCAAGTAGAGGGGTTTGAGTTAGCCACAACGGGCCCGAGCCGACGTTCAGACGGGTTAACAGTTCGGTGTAAACATCGGCCGGCGGTTCCTCATCCGCCCAGGCCCAAGATAAACTTTCACCTTGAAAGGCCTCTCGGCCGGCCAAGTAGGATTTGAGAACGATCAGCGATATGCCGCCCGAGACGTGCTGCACCTTGATGGTCGCCGCAAGGTCGGGGACGCCGCGAGCGGGGACGACCTCAATGATTGCATCCTTGGGAATCGTTCCCGTTCCAAGCGCGCCCGAGCGCCCAATCAAAAGACGCTGGACAGTATCGCGGGCAACTTCGCCGCTGACACTGCACGCCCAGCCGACTGTGGGGCCGTCGAATTTGCGCCCTCGAAACCAATCCGGATAGCGGCCGGTGGCGTGCATGCTCGCTTCCATGCCGCCGGCTAGGGTTTTGCCTAGCTGGTTGCCGGCGCACATCAGCCGTTCGCGATGCGTGGCCCCAGCCTCATGGAACTGTTTTTGGCGCGGGTATGGCTTGTAATAGGCGAGACGATTTTCCGTTTGGCGCCGGGTCTTCTCGGCGCTCAGCGCTGACAATAATAGCTCGCTGTTGTCGGGCGAGTTCGATGAGGGCGTCAAGTTCATTGTCTGAAATTTCCTCTAGTCGGGAATCCGTAATCTCGAACTCCCTCGGAAGTGTCGAAGCCACGATCTTCAAATATTCGGTCGGGCGTTCTATGCGCGCGATCTTGATTATTCCGGCGCCGTGCTCCTCGAAGTCCTTGGCAAGCTCTTCGAGGAACGCCGTGCCGATCCGGTCCCTGGCGCCCTTTCGACGCCCGCCAGTCTTGGCTCTGCCCTTTTCAAATAAACTCATCTTGTTTCTTGCCTCCAATCTTTGAGCAGCACGACGTGACCAGCCGCGTTCATCGTCTGAACGTCGGCGTTTTCAAGCGCGTGTTCGGTGAATGTTCGTGCTTTTTAAGCAACAAATCAGAGATTCTTAAGCAACAAATCAGAGAATCGTAGTAGACGACGAACCCGCGTCTACTGAATGCCACAATTGATTTGAGAGATGTTGGCCCCAACCTCCGGGGGTGTCGGGGGATGGGGTAGGAGATCGGGGCCGTGCTCTCTGATGAGAACGGCCCCGATTGAATATTAGAAGCGCCGCCGACGCTATTATTATTTGTTAGTGTTTAGGTAACCATTGGTATAATTGGTTAATGTCGGCCTAAGCCGTTGTGTTGCAACAGAAATGCGCTTTTGCCCTCAATCAATCGTTTTGCCGCCAATCTTCTAACAAAACCACGTTGGTTTGCTGCCGCAATTCTTCCTTGCGTGCGCGCTCGGCCGCCTCACGCGCTAGCGCTGCCGGATCGAAGGCGTGGCCGAGTATGCCGCCGCAGACCGTCGTTCCATCCCGCCATTGAATGCGGGCTAGATTCGCGGCATCGAAGCCGAGCATCGGCGGGCTACGCATCGACGTCTCCTAAGATCCGCGCAACCGAACGGCACAAACAGCTGTCGCCCTTGGTCAGCATGTGACGAAGATCGCCCACGAAAAGGCTCGCGCCGTCCCGGCTGTTTTTCTGCTCCATCGTTTTTTGTTCGATGAATGCGTCGAGTTCGGCGCGAAATGCATGAAGGCGGTCGAGCAAGCTAGGCTCTGGCTTCTGTTTCTTTGCCAACAAATCACTTCTCCTGTTTTAAATCGACGCCGTATTTGATTGGGCCACTATTGGCGTTCACTGAATCGCCCCGCACGTCCGAATTAGCATTTACCAAATCGAAAATGTCGCGCGTGGCCCAGGCGAATTGGATATCCTCGCCTTCGCGCAAGGGCTGGTCCCAGTCCGGGCTGTATGCCGCATGGCCGGGGTTATTACGGACTTTTCGTCCTTTGATGTCCTCAGTGTCAGGCACCCTGCGATTGCCGTAGTTCGACCATTGGTCCACTACATAGCGCTTTGCAAAGTCTTCGCCCTCGGTGCCGTCAATGCCCTTTCCCGGCTTGACGCTATCATTGCGTTTCCTAATCACGATTGACTCCTGTTAACGCCGCTGAGGATTCCGCCGGTCGTATCAAATTCGCCATCCGGATTCTGATTGGCTTCCATGTCCCGCCAAATTTGTCTCGATCCGGCGCTGTGCTCGAAGTCCTGGCGACGGACCAAGCCGGCGTCGTCGTCCGAGGTATATGCCGCGTAGCCAGGCGAGTTGCGGACCTTCCGGCCCTTGATGTCGCGGTCCTCGTCCACAGCGCCAGCGGATTGCGATCGCCCGCGCATTGATTATCGATCTGTTCACCAAGTCTGTGAGGGTTTTCCGGCTGGCCAAGACGCACAAATCAAGATCGACACCTTCTACCTCAGCCGCTACGGATTGCTTCACGGCAAAGTATTGAACGTCTCGTCGGACGCGATCACGAGAAGCCGAAGGACAAAAACGGCAAGACGACACCCGGGGTGCGGAGAATGCGACCAGCGAGCCGAGAGGCCAGGAACTGGCCTATGCGGCGCGAGTGTCACTCGATCACGAACAGATGCAGGTGGATGATCGACTAGTCAATCTTTCACCCGGCATGGCCGTTACCGTCGAAATCAAGACCGGAACGCGTCGGATTATCAGCTATCTGCTCTCTCCGCTGACGAGGTACGCGCAAGACAGCCTGCGGGAGCGCTGAATGTAGAGAACGCTCAAAGAGCGGGGAACCGCAACAAGGTCCCGACCGTCTGCAAGGTGCGCTGCGCTTCGATTTCCCGCTATGCGATCAATTCCAATGTCAAGCGGCGGCGAGGGCGTCGAGCGCTGCCGCTGCTTCCTGCTGCGGCTGACCGAGGTCTGGCCGCGCCGTTCAGCCTCCCAGGCGAGCGGCGATACGGCGTCTTAGAATTTCGGGGTTGAACACGAGCCCTAAGGCGGCGCGTTGACGGCGATGAGATCGGCGGGATCGGCAAGCTGGGCATGCGCGACCATAATACGGCACCGGGAGAAATGTGTGCACGGACGTGTGCATGAAGCAATATTCCTAGTAGCGTTAAAATTGAAAATACCAGTTAAGTTTTTGTTTTTATTGGTGAGCCCGCAGGGATTTGAACCCTGGACCCCGTGATTAAAAGTCACGTGCTCTACCGACTGAGCTACGGGCTCGAACGCGTTGAGAATGCCCTCCTTATGTGGGGTTCGCGCATTTTCTGCAAGCGGCCTGACGCCCACGATCGGGTCTGGGTAAGTCTTTCACCGACAACCGCGTTTGATCGGCGAGCCCGCAGTGTGCCGCCGAATCTCGCAGCCAGCGGAGGCTATTGTTAGTCGCAACGGCCGCTTAGTTCCGGCGGCAATTTCCCCGCCTTAAACACACGGGCCAAAAGTATGATTTTAGTCATACTTTTGGCTCACGACCGTGCCGGCTCCGTTGCGCGTAGAATGCGAGTTGCGGCGGGGAATTAAGGACACAGCGCACCGATCAAAACGACGTCCTCGCGCTTCTTACGCCGGCTTTGCTACATTTGCCCCTCCGGCCGGTAAGACAGCCCGGAAAACAGGAAACACCAATGCCGATCGTCAACCGTGTCGCCGACTTGCACAACGAGATCACGCAATGGCGGCGGGATTTCCACACCCATCCGGAATTGCGCTTTGACGTGCACCGCACCGCGGGTTCAGTTGCCGAAAAGCTCAAGAGCTTCGGCTGCGACGAAGTCGTTCCGGCCATCGGCCGCACTGGCGTGGTCGGCGTCATTCGCGGACGCAAGGCCGGCAGCAAGGTCGTTGGATTACGCGCCGATATGGACGCGCTGCCGCTCGAAGAAGAGACCGGCTTGCCCTACAAATCGACCGTGCCTGGCAAGATGCATGCCTGCGGCCATGACGGCCACACCGCTATGCTGCTCGGCGCCGCCAAGTATCTCGCCGAGACCCGCAATTTCGCCGGCACCGCGGTCGTGATTTTCCAGCCAGCGGAGGAGGGCGGCGCCGGCGCGCTCGCCATGATCAAAGATGGGCTGATCTCGCGTTTTGGCATCCACGAAGTTTACGGTATGCACAATTTTCCCGGCCTGCCGATTGGCGAATTCGCGATCCGGCCTGGTCCCCTGATGGCTGCCGCCGACCACTTGCAGATCCAAATTGACGGTAAGGGCGGACACGCGGCGCGGCCGCATCTTTCCATCGACACCATCCTGGTCGGTGCGCAAATGATCAACCAGTTGCAGTCCATCGTCGCACGCAATGTCGATCCGCTGGAATCCGCAGTAGTCTCGGTTTGCATGTTTGAGGCCGGGCATACCGACAATGTCATTCCACAGCACGCGTTTCTTCGCGGCACAGCGCGCAGCTTCACTCCGCAAGTCCGCGAGCTGTTGCATAAACGGATCGGCGAGGTGGTCGAAGGCACCGCCCGCATCTACGGCGCCTCGGCCAAGATCAATTACACCAGCGGTTATCCCGTCGTCGTCAACCACGAGCGGCAGACCGCCTTTGCCGCCGAAGTGGCGGGCGAAATCGTGGGCAAGGACAAGGTCGATACCAACGTGCCGCCTGTCATGGGCGCTGAGGACTTCTCCTTCATGCTGCAGGAGCGGCCGGGCGCATTCATCTTCATCGGCAACGGCGACAGCGCCGGCCTGCACCATCCCGCCTATGACTTCAACGATGAAGCGATCCCGGTGGGGACCTCGTACTGGGTGCGACTCGCGGAGAGTGCGCTCGCGGGGTGAATACCGACGCGTCATTGCGAGCGCAGCGAAGCAATCCAGTCCGCGAATCCGCTGGATTGCTTCGTCGCCCCGCTGGGGCTCCTCGCAATGACGAAAAAATATTACTGCACGGGCTCGACAGTATCGGCCGGCAGTTTTGGCGGATCGGCGATGACCTCGGTGATGGCAGGGCGCTGCGGCAAGAGAGCCACCGTTTTGGCGCTGAGCTTTGCCGCGATCGGGGCGATCTTGGCCTCCAGCTCGCGCCAATAGGCGAAGCTGTTGAAGCGGGTGCCTTCGATCGCCGCGAGCGCTACCGCGGCGAGGAACGGCAGGCACTGCACCACCAGCACGCTTGCGAAAATATTGATCTCGCGGACCTGCTTGTAATTGGTGGCGACGAGCGTGATCGCGCCAATAATCAGCAAGGCGCCGATCACCGCTTCCCAGAAAGCGGGGAAGTCGGGGCCCTTGCGTGAATTTCCGCCTTTGGCGGTGCGTAAGAACGGCATCCGCTCAAGGATCACGCCCATGCCGACTGCGCGCGCCACCGTCCATTGCAGCGCCATAGCGGCGGCGACCGCGCCGATCATCTGCCGCGGCGAGGTGCGCACGCGCAACCGATACAAAGCGGCAAAATGCGCAACCGAAACCGCAAACGCGGCAATAATCGGAATCGTCAAGATGCGGTCGGGCACCGCGATATTGGCGAAAGCAACCACCGGCACCCAGACGATGTTGAGGAGCGCGACCACGACCCCGATCGCGTCGGACCCAAGCCAATTAAGCCAACCGATGCCGTATTCGCGCTTCTGTTCGCGCGTGAGCCCGTCGGCCCAGGGCAATAGGCGCCGCCAATGCTTGCGCACGAGTTGCGAGCCGCCGAAGGCCCAGCGGTGACGCTGCCGCTTATAGGCCTCAAACGTATCGGGAAGGAGCCCATGGCCGTAGCGGCGATTGGTGTAATGCGCGGCCCAGCCATGTTCGAGGATCGCTAAGCCGAGATCGGTATCTTCGACGATGGTATCGCTCGACCAGCCGCCGACATCCTCGATCGCGTCGCGGCGCATCAGGCACATCGTGCCGTGCATGATCACGCCGTTGAATTCGTTCCGCTGCACCATGCCGATATCGAAAAAGCCGGCATATTCCGCGTTCATGGCGGTATGCAGCGGGGTGCGATCGCCGTCGCGGTGATCCTGCGGCGATTGCACGAAGCCGACACGGGCATCGGCGAATAGCGGCACCAGATTTTTTAGCCAATCGGCGTTCACGACATAGTCGGCATCGATAATGCCGATGATTTGCGCATCCGCCGCGCTGTGCGAGGCCGCCAGCCGCAACGCGCCGGCTTTGTAGCCGGTGAGATTGTCGACGCGGACGAATTTGAAACGCTCGCCGAGTGCGAGACAGTGCTCTTCAACCGGCCGCCACAGCGCCGGATCGGGCGTATTGTTGACGACGACTACGCATTCGAGATTCGGATAATCAAGCCGCGCCACCGCATCGAGGCTCGCTTTGAGCATGTCCGGCGGCTCGCAACAGGCCGGCACGTGGATCGAGACTTTGGGGGCAAACGGCTCCGGCACCAAAGGCGGCGCATTGGCAAGCCGCCGCGGCGCGCGGCCGAAGGCGATTGCCGCAATCTCCTCGATCCGCGCCAGTGCGATTGCGACGAGCGGCACCAGGAGGAGGATGCCAAATCCCAGCGCGAACGCGGCGCCCGGTACGAAATAATGCCCTTTCCAAAAGGCAACGATGGCGGCGAACCAGGCGCCGACCACATGGGCAGACGCCGCCAGCAAGAGCGCTTGCGTCGCGCTGGCGCCCGCGAGCGCCAGGATCGGCAGCGACAACAGCACGCCGAACAGGACCGCGAGACCCGCGCGCTTTAAGTAGTCCGGATCGGTAATCGGGCCGGTCCAGGCGAATTTGGCTTGGCGCGAAGCGTCGAAAAGGCCCCAGTAAGGTCCGACGCCGCCTTCCATGGTTTTCCAAGGCTGGTCGATGGCTTCGACGATGTTGTAGTCGATGCCGTAGGCCTGGGCGCGGGTGACGAAATCGCGCAGAACCTCGGCCTGTTCCATGTGTCCAGGTTCGGCGTCATGGAAATTATAGCCGGCGCTCGGCCAGCCGAATTCCGCGATCACGATCCGCTTGCCGGGATGCATTTTGCGCAAGCGGTCGTAGAATTCGATCGTGTGGTCGACCGCCCGCGACGCGTCGAAGCCCTCCCAGTAAGGCAGGATATGGGCGGCGATGAAATCGACGGCCGAAGCAAGCTCAGGATGGTCGATCCAGACGGTCCAGATTTCACCAGTCGTTACAGGAACTGGGCTCGACCGTTTCACCTTTTGGATGAGGTCGATCAACGCCGGTACGGTCATTTCTGCCCGCAGCGTGGTCTCGTTGCCAACGACGATGGCGTCGACATTACTGTAGTGCCGGGCGAGGTCGAGGGCGGAGCGGATTTCCCGCTCGTTGCGGGCCTGGTCCTTGTCGATCCACGCGCCGACGGTGACCTTGAGGCCGAATTCGGCCGCAATCGGCGGGACCAATTCCGCGCCGCCGGTTGCCGAATAGGTTCGGATGGCGCGGGTATAAGGTGCTATCGCCCGCAAATCAGAGCGGATCTGCTCGGCGGTCGGACGCGCGCCGCGGTCCGGATGCGCGGAGTCGGCGAATGGCGAATAGGAAATGCTGGCGAGCTGCCTGGTGACGTCCGGGGCGTTCCCGACCGGTCGCAACAAGGTCCAAATGCCGGCATGCACGCACGCAATTAGCGCGAGCACGGCGACGACGGTGCGCATGGACTCCAACCACGCGGGGCGAACCACACAGGCCCGAACCTGCCCCCAGGTTCGACGATGGTCGTAGGGTGAGGCAAACCTAACGAGCGGCGGAAAGTAAGCTAGCGATGGGCAATGGCGAATTCAAGACAGCACCGTGGCGCAAGGCACCGTGTTCACGCGATTGTTTGATGAATGAATCTTAATGCGTGGCGGTTGGATTTTGCGCCGACGCAGCTGGCGCCGGCGCGGGCGGCAGCGATGGGTTGACCCAACATGCGTGCACGCGCCCGTTAAGGCTGTCGGCGGCCTTGGGATCGATAGTGTTGCTGTGCAAAACCAGACAACGGAACGTCACCTGGATATGACCGCTTGGGCAGCCGAAGCGGTCGTACAAATCAAGGTGCCGAAACGCCGTATCGAGATCGTCGCGCCAGAGCAGACTGACGACACGCCGGCCAAGCCAGACGCATTCCGGATTGCCCGCCGGCCCGTTCAGCGCGGCCTGTGCTTCGGCAAATTCATCGACTTTCTGCACGTCCTTGCCGTTGTTGTCCTTGGTGCCCTCTTTCGATGGCGTGGCTTGCTGGTCGGCCGGTTTGGCGTCGTTGTTTTGCGCGAGAGCCGTGGAGTTTCCGCCGCTGGGGACGGCAAGAACCAGGGCTGCAAGAACGGGAGCGGCGCATAGACCGCCAGCGAAGTTGGGTACGCGGTAGGACATAATTGCCTTGTTGCGCTTTAGGCCGAAGGTGAGCCGAAAGGAACGTTTCCCCAGTTTTGTCGACACGTTCGTCGACAGGTTCTTTGACACGTTTGACGCGCGGAGCTGCCGTCTTGTGGCCGTCGATTAGGCCGCTATTGCGGCAGCGGTTCCGCCAATATAGCCGCCCCCGACCACAGCCTAACTCCAGCGTTTTGTCCAGCATGCCTGCTGCTACTCCTTAACGCGGCCACCATGCTTCACGTTCTGCTTGGCATCGCGCTTGGCATGCGGTCCCGCCAAGCTAGAGCGCAATCGTTTCACATTGAAACGATTGCGCTCTAGCATCTTGATTGAGCATGATCTTTCCGGGAATCCGGCTTCCACTTTTCCGGATCATGCTCTAAGCCGGATACGTGCCTCGTCCGACACACGCAAATTCGCTCCTCGCAGCCTTGGCCTGCTACGCCGCCACCGCAATCGCGATCGGCTTTGCCTGGTGGTGGCTCGGCGCGCCGCTGCGGCTGCCGCCATCGCCGTTGGCAGCCGGCGGTAAACTTTCATGCGTGTCGTATGCACCGTTCCGCGGCGAGCAGGATCCGCTGGTCGAGACCACCCATGTCGACGCGGCGCAAATCGACGAGGATCTGACGCTGTTGTCCCGCTACACCGATTGCATCCGCACCTATTCGATTGAAAACGGGCTTGACCAAATACCGGCCATTGCTGAGCGTCACGGCCTCAAGGTCATGCAGGGCCTGTGGCTGTCGAACAAGCTCGAACGAAACCGTCGCCAGGCGGAAACCGTCGTCGCGCTTGCCAAAGCGTTTCCGAACACGATCAACGCCGTGATCGTCGGCAATGAAGTGCTGCTGCGCGGCGATCTGTCGGTGAGCGACCTTGAAGGATACATCCGCACGGTGAAGTCGCAGGTGTCGGTCCCGGTCACCTATGCCGACGTCTGGGAATTCTGGCTGCGTTATCGCGATCTACAAGGCGCGGTCGATTTCGTCACCATCCATATTTTGCCGTACTGGGAGGATTTCCCGCTGCCGGCTGCGGTGGCCGCCGCCCATGTCGACGCGATCCGTAAGCAAGTCGCCGCGGCCATTCCCGATAAAGAGATTTTCATCGGCGAAGTGGGCTGGCCAAGCGCCGGCCGCATGCGCGAGGCGGCGTTGCCTTCGCCGTCCAATCAGGCGCGCGTCATTACCGAGACCATGACGCTCGCTCAGCGCGAGAACTTTCGCGTCAACGTGATCGAAGCGTTCAATCAGCCGTGGAAGCGTTGGCTCGAAGGCGCGACCGGCGGCTATTGGGGCATTTTCGACCGCGCGGCCGGCGCGCCGAAATTCGCCTTCAGCGGCATCGATTCAGATCACCCGCATTGGCCATTGCAGGCGATTGCCGGCATTCTCCTTACCGGCATCATCTTTGCGAGCGCGATTGTCGGCGCGGGCGCCAAACCCGCCGTGCCGTATCTGTGGCCGCGGATCGCGGTTCTCGCGTTTCTTCCAGCAGTCTTGTTCGGCTGGACTCTCGAGCGAATCCCAATCGATAGTTTCAGCGTCGGCACGTGGCTGCGCGCCATCGCCTTTGCCGCCACTGCCGCCATTGCGCCGGCAGTCGCTGCCGCGGCCGTCGCGGCGGGCCGCACCCTGCCGGCCTTCGCGGCGCTTCTTGGCGGGCGGCGTGGCGCACGTGACACACGTGACACACGTGACACACTTGGCGTCGTTCTCGGCGGCAGTCTAATTGCGTTGACGCTGCTCTCGATCGAAACCGCGCTCGTGCTCGTCTTTGATCCGCGCTACCGCGATCTGCCTTTCGCGCCGCAGTCAAGTAGCGTCATCGCGTTCCTGGCGCTCGTGCTCATGACGCCGCGGCCGGCCGGCAAGCGTGCGAGTGCCGAGACGCTCGCCGGCGCTGTGCTTGCGGTCGCCGCGGTCTATATCGCGATCAACGAGACCTTGGCGAATTGGCAAGCGCTGTGGCTGTGCGCGGGATTTGTCGGGTTAGCCTTTATTCTGTCGCGGGCGCGGGACGCGCCAGGCTGAGGATCAGCAATCCGGCGGCGAGCGCGGATAGTTCCGGATTGTGCAGCACGACGCCGAAGCCGCCGGCCGCCAGCACCACCGCGACCAGGACGATCGAGGGGCGAATGAGATTGAGTAGCGCCGCCGCCAATGCGACGGCGCCCAAGACATAATGATTGTAGAGCGCGATCGAGACGTGGAAAGCGCCACACAGCCAGGTCTTCAGGCCGGCCTGGCAGGCCAGCTCGACGTTGAGATTCTCGATTGCCATGTAGCGCAGATACATGGCCTCGCCGACCGAAAGAAACGCGATAATCAGAAGCCAACTGGTCTGGCGCGCGGAGGGCAGGAAGAGGGGGCGCATACTTTGCTTCCGGGTTTGATACCAAGGCTGGCGCACTGGCTTTGGGATCGTGACCTCACCTTACGCGGCACTGTTACGCCGACCCCATAGCGTTAGCACTTTGTCGAATTTACATAATTGCCGCTACATCCGAACGCTATCAGTTTTGCCGGTCATGTTCTAAAAGCGCACCGGAGGTGCCTTATGACCGCTCGCACATGCCTGGCGATCGTGCTCGCGGCCGGCGAGGGCACGCGCATGCGTTCGGCGCAGCCGAAGGTGCTGCATCCGCTCGCCGGGCGCTCGCTGCTCGCACACGTGCTCGGCAGCATCGGCGAGGCCGGCGTGAGCGCCACCGCGGTGGTCATCGGCCCCGGCGAAGACGCGGTCGCCGGCGAGGTCAAGCGCGTCGCACCCGGTGCGGAATGTTTCGTGCAACAGGAACGGCGTGGCACCGCGCATGCAGTGCTGGCGGCGCGGGCCGCCATCGAACGCAATCCGGACGACATTCTCATCGTCTATGGCGACACGCCGCTCGTCCGCTCGGCGGCACTATTGCAGCTTCGCGCCGCAATTGCCGACGGTGCGGCGGTCGCCGTCCTCGGCTTTCGCGCCACCGATTCCACTGGCTATGGCCGGCTGATCGTTGACGAGGACGAGCTCATCGCCATTCGCGAAGAGGCCGACGCGAGTGCAAGCGGGCGCAAGACGGCGCTCTGCAACGGTGGCACGATGGCGCTCGCCGGCAAAACCGCACTTGCCATCCTGGAACGGATCGGCGACCGCAATCGCAAACGTGAATTTTATCTGACCGACGCCGTCGAGATCGCGCGCAGCATGTCGCTGCGTGCCGTCGCGGTCGAAGTCGAGGAGGACGATATGCGCGGCATCAATACCAAAAAGCAGCTCGCCGAGGCGGAAGCGGTGGCGCAGCAGCGCCTGCGGCGGGTCGCGCTTGACGCCGGCGTCACCCTCATTGCCCCAGACACGGTCTATCTCTGCGCCGACACCAAATTCGGCCGCGATGTCGTGGTCGAACCTTTTGTCGTGTTCGGCGAGAAGGTGACAGTCGAAGACGGCGCCGTCATTCATTCCTTCTCGCACATTGCCGGCGCGCATATCGGCAAAGGCGTCTCGGTCGGACCGTTCGCGCGGCTGCGGCCGGGCACACGCCTTGGCGAAGGCGCGCGCATCGGCAATTTCGTCGAGGTCAAGGAAGCGGTGGTGGAAGCCGGCGCCAAGGCCAATCACCTGACCTATCTCGGCGACGCTTCGGTGGGCGCCAATGCCAATATCGGCGCCGGCACCATCACCTGTAATTACGATGGCGCCGCCAAGCACCGCACCGAAATCGGCCGCGACGCGTTCATCGGTTCCAACTCGGCTTTGGTAGCGCCGGTCAAGATCGGGGAGGGCGCCTATGTCGGTTCCGGCTCGGTGATCACGCAGGACGTGCCGGCCGACGCCTTGGCGCTCGGGCGAAGCCGACAAGTCGTTAAGCAAGGCTGGGCGACGCGCTTGCGCGGATTGAAATCGCTGGGCAAAAAGAACAGGAGTCAGTAATCAGTAATCAGTAATCGGTAATCAGAAATCGCTGAGCATGAACGTCCGATCGTGCATTAGCGATGCCTGATTTTTGCTGTATCTTCCGATTACTGATGACCGACCACTGATTACTGATATCTGGTATGTGCGGAATTATCGGGATCATCGGCCGCGAGGCGGCGGCGCCGCAGCTGATCGATGCGCTCAAGCGCCTCGAATATCGCGGCTATGATTCCGCCGGCGTCGCGACGCTCGAAAACGGAAAGCTCGCGCGGCGGCG
>Ga0306924_10000561_pt1 | contig 31290 bp, 28 predicted proteins | sample sta12Can44000111_FD_203756 | JGI IMG/M metagenome (GOLD analysis project Ga0306924, IMG submission 203756) | Lab enrichment of tropical soil microbial communities from Luquillo Experimental Forest, Puerto Rico - statanox.12C.anox.44.000.111 (v2)... | ecosystem: Environmental > Terrestrial >... | reverse complement strand
AGCGCACGCCCGAGACGTGGTCATCCGATTGAGCCACGACGCAACCATTGCATCGGCTCGAACTGAAGCTCGAGAATCAGTGAGCCATGGTGCACCATATGTAACGAAACGACACCCAAACACAAGAAACTGGCGGTCTTCAGCGTGCTCCCATAACGCCCCTCGATTCCTACTTTGCATGGGGTTGAATTTCATTTTTCCGACTGCCCTGGAAAAGCAGCGCCAGGAGAAGAGCTAGGTTCAGCACTGGGAGCCGAATTTCACCCTGCGACTTAGTTGCGGCAAGAGCATCCGGAGGGAATAGCCAGGAAACACTATGTCGGACTTGATGTGTCAATGAGGGCGAAAGTGCAAAACGAACCCAATTTTATTTTGATACTGCAGCATCTTATGCGAGGGTAGTTTTGCATAGGGCGAGAACGGCTGCGGCCCGGGGGGGTGCGGCTACGAAGCGGCACCAGAAGAAGAGTTAGGCCAGGGAACCGATGTCAGAGAAACCGCCTTTGACGGTAGTGCCGCGTTAGACTCGCTGCTATCGGTGGGCGAAGAATTCGTCTCGGAAAATATGGAACTCAAGGCGGTCGATGATTACGCTATCGATCAACGGCAAAACCCATAGCGTCGAGGTGGAAGGCGACACGCCGTTGTTATGGGTGCTGCGCGACACGATCGGGCTCACCGGGACCAAGTACGGCTGTGGCATTGCCCAATGCGGCGCGTGCACCGTGCTCATTGATGGCGTTCCGACGCGCTCCTGCCAGGTGCCGGTCAGCACGCTCGGCACGCGCACCATCACCACCATCGAAGCGTTGGCGCAACACGGCAAGCTGCATCCGGTCCAGCAAGCATGGATCGACCTGGACGTGCCGCAATGCGGCTATTGCCAGAGCGGAATGATAATGGCCGCCGTAGCGCTGTTGCGAAGGAAGCCTAAGCCTACGGATGCCGACATCGATGCGGCTATTACCAATATTTGCCGCTGCGGCACTTACCAGCGGGTCCGCGCGGCGATTCATGCCGCGGCGAATACTGCGTAAAGCATGATCCCGAAAAGTGGATACCGGTTTTCGGAAAAGATCATGCGCGGACAATGAAACCGATGAACGACGTCACCGGCAAATCGCCGCATACGTCGCCGCAACCAGCGGCAAGCCATGCCAAGCGCGCTTGGCAATCGGACGTCATCGTCGATCTGATCAAACATTATGGTTTTCGGTATATCGCGCTCAATCCCGGCGCGAGCTATCGCGGACTGCACGATTCGCTCGTCAATTACGGCGGCAATGATCCGCCGCTGCTGCTCTGCCAGCACGAGAAAATCGCGGTGCAGATCGCACATGGTTATGCCAAGGCGACCGGCAAGCCGATGGTGGCGATCGTGCACGATGTCGTCGGCATGCTGCATGCGACAATGGGGATCTACTATGCCTATCTCGATCGCTGTCCGGTCTTTGTCATTGGCGCGACCGGTCCGATGGACGAGAGCCGGCGGCGGCCGTTCATCGATTGGATTCACACCGCCAACGTCAACGGCGAACAGCTTCGCCATTACGTGAAATGGGATTATCAGCCCGCCAGCATCGAGGGTGTGCCGGATTCATTTGCGCGCGCTTATGCGGCGATGATGACCGAGCCGCAGGGCCCGATCTACATGTGCTACGACGCCTGGCTGCAGGAGCAGCCGCTCGAGCGCGATGTCGCGCTGCCAAAGCCGTCGCACAGCAAAGTGCCCGCGCCGATGGCGGCGGACCCGGCGGCGCTCGACGCCGTGGCGGAACGTCTCCTTGCCGCGGATTATCCGGTGCTGATGGCCGAATATGTCGCACGCAGCCCGGACGGCTTCGGCAATCTCGTGGCCTTGGCCGAGACCGCCGGCGCCGCCGTGTTCGACGTCAACGCGCGGCTCAATTTCCCGAACCGCCATCCGCTCAATTTGAGCTGCCACAAGGAAATGTTTCGCGACGCCGATCTGATCCTCTCGCTCGATACCCGCGATTGGGAAAAGTCGACGCACTATATCGAGCGCACCGAGCGCCGCGTCGTTCCGTACTATCCGCCATATTGCGAGATGATCGAAATCGGCTTCGGCGAAATCAATTTGAGCAAATGGTCGATGGATTACACGCGCATGCCGGCGTGCAGCCTACGCGTGCTCGGCGATACGCGCACCGCGATCCCGATGCTCACGCAGCTATGCCGCGAGCGGATCGCCAAAGCTCCGCGGCTTGCCGCGCGCGTGGCAGAGCGCGCCAAGGCGGTGGCGGCAAAGCACGATGCTTTGTTCGCGGCTTGGTGCGAACAAGCAAAACACGATTGGGACGGTCTGCCGATTACTTTGCCCCGCCTTGCCAGCGAGATCTGGAACGCGATCAAGGATGAGGATTGGGTGCTGACCGCCAATACGCTGCAGGACTGGGCCTATAAGCTGTGGGATTTCGACCAGCCGCACCGCCATCCCGGCCAGGCGCTCGGCACCGGCACTCAGATCGGTGTGTCGCTCGGCGTCGCGCTGGCGCATCGCCACGCCGGGCGGCTGGTGATCGACATCCAGCCGGACGGCGATCTCTTGTTCGACGCCGGCGCGCTATGGAGCGCGGCCAAGAACAATATTCCGCTCTTGGTGGTGATGTACAACAATCGCGCCTATTACAACGACTGGGAGCATCAGATTCACGTGGCGCAACATCGCGGCACGCCGGTTGAGCGCGCCTATATCGCTCAAGATATCGCCGGCCCCAATCCTGATTTCGCCGGGCTCGCCAAAAGCATGGGTTGGTACGCCGAAGGGCCGATTGAACAGCCCGGGGATATCGCGCCGGCGTTGCGCCGCGCCATCGCGCAAGTCAAAGCCGGAACGCCAGCGCTCCTCGATACGATCGTGCGGCCGCGGTGAGGCGTGTGACGGCGCAAATCCGCGTCGCTGCCTTAAGAGCAACGGTCACTGATAGTCGGAACTTGTTGCCGTCAATTCGGCAGTGCGCGCATTGCGATAGTTTTTGTTTGCATAATCCATCATGTCGGCAATCGTCAGCTGCCTTTGCCCAAACAAATTTCCCGAATCCACGGCGCTGGTGATGGCGTCGAGTAGAGCAGTCGCGTCCTCGCGCCGACGCATTGGCGCGTGCGGCGCAACCGACGCAAGCTTCGTTGCGGCCAGCGAGCGCGATGGCTTAGGTGCTGGGATGGGGACGTCCGCTATCGCCACACGGGATGCTCCCGCGGGGCGGGCCTCCGCTGTCGCAGTAGGGGGTGTTGCCGCGGTACGCGCTTGCGCCGTCGACGCAGGGGGTGTGGGGTTGGCGTAAGCCAGCGTCGGCGCTTGCGCTGTTACCACGGTCGGATCGGCCGACACTCTGGCGATTTCGCTTTTCACCAAATTCCGGAAATCCGAATTGAACTGTGCGCCGGGATGGGAATCGTTATTGGCGATGTACTCGATATTGGGTCCGATCAATTTCTTGGATCCCATCCCGCCGAAAGTCATCGACGGATTTGGATTATAGACTTCGATCATCCTGCCGACGCGACCGGTAACAGTCGGATTCCAGCTGAGCATCGACGGCTGAAGCGCAATAATGACGTCGATGTATTTGGTCTCATTGGCGACAAAGACCGTGCTGTTCGCTCCGAGGCTATAGCCGACGACGACGGTGGGCGTTCCCGGAGGCAGATTGTTGAGGTCATTGACCAGCGACGGCCATTCCTGATGCAGGTAGGTGCGAACTTCGACGTCCGGCATCAGTCTGAGTTCGGCCACCAGTTCGACCAGCCCGATGGCCGGGAGCGGTCCAAACATTGGCCACAGCACGCCCACGAAGGTTTTCGCGGAGGCCGGGACACAAAACGCCAAACACCAGAAAGCAAACGCGAGGAATACTTTTTTCACGGCTCCCCTCACGGACATCTTGCACCGATAAGATTAAAGATCGGTACCCAAGCGCCGGCACCCTGACTATAAATGACCGGACAATTGCGGTGATTTGGGGGAAGGACACAGGAAGTTTGGGGAAGGACCTGGGGGAAGTTTTCGGACTGCCCAAAGCCACGCGGCGCCTCTCAACGACTTTGCGGCAGGTTGGCGAGTTGCAGCCGGGCCGCCGCCGAGCCGCGATCGGCGGCAATCTGGTACCATTTTCGGGCGTTTTCGATGTCCGGGCGCACCATAATCGCGCCAAGCCGTTTGATGACGAGCGGATCATAGGTTGAGCCGAGCGCCAGGGCCGCCTCCGCGCTGCCGGCATTGGCGGCGCGTTCAAACAGCACCCGCGCCGCGGCGAAATCGCCATCGCTGAGCAGATTCTTACCCCGCTTGATCAGCGTGTCGATTTCGCTGTCATCGAGCACGATCGCCGGCTTCGGCGCGCTCTGCGCAGGGGACTCGGCGGGGCCGGGCGGGGAGCCAGGATTGGAGGCCGGTTGCGGCTTTGGCGCCGTGGTGGGCACTTCGATTGATCGCGGCACTGGTCCATTCACGACCGGGCTGGCCGGTTCCGCGGGCGCCGATTGGTTCGGCGCTGGCAGAGATGCGATCTGGCGTGGCGGCGGCTGGGGCGGCGGTGTCGGATTCGCAATTTGTCCTTCGGATGTCGGTGCTGGCGCCGCGCCGGCAAGTCTTGCCTGCGGCATTTGTGGCGGCGGCGTGTTGGCGCTTGCCGATCTTTCAGCCGCAAGTCTTTCAGCCGCAAGTCTTTCAGCCGCAAGTCTTTCAGCCGCAAGTCTTTCAGCGATCATTGCCGGCACGACGGGCGGGGATTCGATCGAAGGCGAGGCCGGGCCGTCGGCGGCAGCCGACTGGGACGAAGCGTCGTCCGGTCCGAGCTTGTGGGCGCTTTGCTTCGGGCTAAACAGCATGACCGCGGCGCCGGCGACGATCGCTGCAATGCAGCAGACGAGGGCCAGCCGCAACATCATTGGCCAAAGACTGGAAGCGCCGGCCGGCGGCTCCGGAACCAATTCGGGCTCAAGCGCGCGCTGATGCCACGGTCGATCGTCGATGAAGCTTCGGTTTTCCGAAGCGAGGTCGTTCGGTGTTAATTGTTCGGTTGGCATTCCACCGGATTGTCCGGGCGGGGGCCGGATCTGCTCGCCCGGCGCGGGGTCACTTGCCATAGGGTCACGCGCTGCTTGATCACGTGTTCCTTGGTCACGTGCCATATGTTCACGTGCCCACGGCGGCGCGTAGTCCAGCTCGGAGTCAGGCCTTGCTGGATCCTTGCTCGGCGAAGTCATGGCCGCCTTCTCGTGCTTCAAAGCGCCTCGGAATCGAACCTCTCGATTTTCTCCTTAATGACGCTGCGCCTGCCATTGCAGAAATTTGCGAAACAAATCCTCCCGGTCGGCATCGTTCGCCGGCGTTTTGGGCTGATTGCTCAGGAAGGTCTCGAAATCAGCGCGCTGCTGCTTCTGCTGCTGCTGCGCCTGCATCTGCATCTGCTGCAATAGCTGATCGGCAACCGCAAATCTGGTCCAGCCGGGGACCGTGGCGGCCAAATTCACGTCGCGCCATTTCGGATGATAGGGCGGATGCTGGAAAGTGTCCCACCGGCTGAACAGATATTCGATGAACCGCTCGACCCGGGCGTAGCGGTCCGTGTTCTTCGGCCAATTGAACACCGCGAGCACCGCCGGAACCGCGATCGTATCGATACGGTCCTGGCCCTGCAGCAGATTGGGATAGTCCCCCTTGGTGAACTCGCCGAGCGTGTAGAGGTCCTCGAAGGTCTTGGTGAAGGGAATATTCACCAGATGCAGACCTGAGCTCGGCGGGATCTTGGCGAAAAAATCAATCGGCTTCGGAATCACCCGGGCAATGGCATCGACCTGACCCGACTGCAGTTTCTGCAAAGCCGTCGGCTGATCGATGAGCACCTGCTCGACATTGATGCCAAGCCGCTGAAAGACGATTGTGCCGGTCAGACTCGCGCCGGTGCCGGCTGGACCGAAATTGACCTTTTTGCCGCGCAGGTCCTCGAGCGACTGAATGTCATTGCGCGCCAGGATGTGCAGTTCCGAAATCGGCATCCTGATGATGTATTGGACGCGCCGTTCGAGGTTCGGGGTTTTGCGCTGGGTGCGGAAATATTCGAACACGTCGGACTGCGTGACGGCGGCGTCGACGCCGCGAAGGTACAGGAGGTCGTCGAGATTGGATGCCGCGCCGTAGGAGACAATCGGAAGAATTCTTAAATTGTCCCCGTCGTTGAGCACCGACGCCATTTCGTCGACGAACCGCATATAGGTTCCCGACAGAAGACCGCCGGCAATTCCGACCGTCCAGGCATTTTTCCGCTCGCGGAGCGACGCGTCGGAGCCTCCCTCCTGAATGGATCGAGGGATGACCTGGGCGGCGAGATTGGCGGTGAATAACCCTAGCGCCAGCGCCACGACGCTGGCGAAAACAACGCGATTACGCATTAACTGCCCCAAACCTGCAGAAAGGCCCTCGCGGGGCCGGTACCCGCAGGCTGCACAACATCGGGAATTATTTATGGCCGCGATGGATCAAATAAGTTTTGAATTGCCACAATTTGGTCGCGCATCTGTCCGTGTGACACATTTTTGTCAGCAAATTCACTTCTCGGCAGATTAGCCGCACCATTTTTCAGAAAATTAGCGGTCAAGAAAACTTGCCTCATTCTGACCAGAGTTTCTGGCTCTGACTAGAGACCTGCGCTGGCGTAATGGACGCATTCGTCTGTTACGACGCAAGCTGTCGGTTGCGCCGGCGCTTTTGCACGAAAAGCGCTTGCTGGCGCAATTTCAGTTGGTAATAGGGTCGAGTTGCATGCGATCTGCATGTCGTGCCGCGGCAGCCGGGCGCGGCGGCGTGCGTGTCGGATGCTGAGGAGAGTGAGATGCTGACAAGTCGGAAAACCATGGTGTTCGCAGGCCTGTTCGCCCTTGTCGCGGGACTGCTGGCCGCGCTCGGCCTTTCGGCGATGAAGGTTGCGCAAGCCGACCAGTGGCCGAGCCGTCCGATTACCATGGTGGTGCCGTTTGCCGCCGGTGGTCCGACCGACGTCGTCGGCCGCCTCCTGGCGGACCGCTTAGGCGAGATCCTTGGCCAGCAAGTGGTCGTCGAAAATATCGGCGGGGCAGGCGGGATGAACGGCGCGCAGCGCGTGGCGGTCGCGAGTCCGGATGGCTATCAGGTTCTGCTCGGCACGGTCGGCACTCAGGCCTACAATCAAACCCTCTACAAAAAGCCGCTCTACAACGCCATCGACGACTTCGCGCCCGTCGTGCTCATCGCCGAACAGCCGCTCGTGCTGGTCGTGCACAAGGATTTTCCTGCCGACTCGCTGAAAGGCTTTACTGATTACGTCAAGGCCAATGCCGCGAAAATGTCGTTTGGCTCCGGCGGCAGCGGCTCGGCGACCCATCTCGGCTGTGTGTTGCTCAATACCGCGATCGGTGTGAACGTCCAGCATGTTCCTTATCGCGGTTCGGCACCTGCCTTGCAGGACCTCGTTGCCGGCCGCATCAATTACCTGTGCGATGCGGTATCCACTGCGCTACCGCAGATCAAGGCCGGAACGGTCAAGCCGCTTGCGGTTCTCGCGTTGCACCGGTCGGTCGTGCTGCCGCAAGTGCCGACGGCGGCGGAACAGGGCCTCGAAGGATTCGAAGCCAATAACTGGATCGGGCTATTCCTGCCGCGCAAAACGCCGGACGCCATCGTTCGTCAGCTTCACGACGCAACAGTGAAAGCCATGAACGCACCGGCGCTGCGCGTTCGCATGGAAACGATCGGTACCGATCTGGTGAGCGCCGATCGGACCAGCACCGACTATCTCAAGCACTTTGTCAGTAGCGAAATCGAGAAGTGGGCGGTGCCGATCAAGGCGAGCGGCGTCTCCGTCGATTGACGTCGCGCGACTGATCCGTTCGCGTCCGTTTCGGCGGCGTGGGTCAATCCTTCACGCTTTTCACTGGCGTTTCCGGTGTCAAGCCGCCGCGCCGGCGGGCAAAAGTCTCTTTGCCTGTCTGTTCCCATTGTCCCTTTACTGCGCGCTCTGCGTAGGTGTCCCAGACTGAGTCCCAGTCTCCGAGCGAATAGCCATGCCACGGCTGGCGCGCCGTGATCGGCGGCAACTTCAGTTCGTTCCAGATCGCGCGCGCGCGTTCCATGAATTCGCGCTTCGGCAGCGAAATCGGCGGATCTGGCGTCTTCTGCGTGGCATCGATCAGCATGGTCGATTCCTCGCCGCCACCTTCCGATTTCGGCCCATGCCCGGCGGAGCGATACGGCGCAATGTGCACGTCTTCAATCGGGTTGGCGCGATAAGCGAGCGACCAGAACACCGCGTCGAGATTTTCCGGATCGATGTCCTCGCTCACCGCGATCACGTATTTGCCGATATCGGCTTGCAACGTCGCCGCGCCGTGCAGGGCGCGCCAGATCTCGGTGCGCGGCACGCCCGGCGCGAACTGCACGAACAATATCTTGCGTAGATTGCTCAAGGCCTCATGCATGACGACGCGGCGAACACCTTTGATCGCGAGCGTATCGCGCAAATGCGCGAGATAGCGCGGCTCGTAGGCGACCCTTTTCATCACGCTGGATTCGCTCGGCGTCACCTCGCTCAAAATCGAAAGCCAGACCGGATTGCGCTTATGCGTGATCGCGGTCACTTGCATCGACATGTTGTAGCCCTCGAGCGCCACGTGCCCGTGGCTCTCGCCGAACGGACCTTCCGGTTCAAGGAGTTCGGGATCGATCAGGCCCTCGACGACAAATTCGGCGTCCGCGGGCAAGTCGAGATCGACGCTAGCGCCTTTGACGGTGCAGATCGGTGCGCCGGCGAGCGCGCCGGCAACGGCCATCTCGTCGCAATCGATTGGTAGCTTCTGCGGCCCGGTGAACATCACGACCGGCGCGCAGCCGACCACGATCGCAATCGGCATCGGCTGTTTGCGCTTGCGGTATTTCTGCCAATGCAAATAACCGCCGGCGCCGCCCGGCCGTGCCGCCATCCGCACGCCGAGCCGGTCGGCGGCTTTGAGCTGTGCGCGATAGGTGCCCATGTTGCGCACCCCGGTTTCGGGATCGCGCGTGATGCACAAAGTGGCGGTGAGATAAGGCGCCGCATCGAAGCCAGGCGTCGAAATCGGCACTGGTAAGCGCTTGAGCCCGCCGTCCGGTTTGCGCAGCGCGTCGCCGGTGATGACCACGTCCTGGCACGGCGCTGCGGTTACCGGGGTTGGTGCAATCGGATTAGCAATGGCGCGCAGCCAGGCGTCGCCGATTTCCTCGACCGGCCGTCCCATGCCGATCGCGTAGATTTCCGCCGACGCCGCCAATGCCCCGACCGCGACTGGAACGTCATAGCGGTGGCCGCTGCCGTCTACGACATTGGTGAACAAAAACGCGCGCCGCTCGTCCTCGCGAAGCCCGCCCTGAAACTGCCAGCGCACCAGCGGATGCAGCTCGCTGTCCTTGTCGATGGCGCGGTCGACGCGCTGCAGCAGGCCTTCGGCTTCGAGCCGCCGCAGATGCTCCTGAAGATCGAGCGGCGGGCCGCTCGATTTGACCGTCACGGATTTGGCTGCGCGCTTGTCGAGCATCATGCCGCTACTCGGCCTTTACTTCGCTTTCTGGTGCTCGGCGATAATTGGCCGCGCGATGCGGAAGCAATCGACGCCGATCGGCGCCCCGCAATAGATCATGACTTGCGTCAGCGCAGCGCGAATCTCGTTCGGAGTGAGCCCGTTGTTGAGCGCACCGCGGACATGGGTGGCAAACTCTTCCATCTTGCCGAGTGCCGCAATCATGCCGAGATTGAGAATCGAACGCTCGCGCGGAGCCAACGTTTCGTCGCCCCAGGTCTCGCCCCAGCAATATTCGGTCAACAGCCGCTGAAAATCGCGGTTGAAGTCGTCAACATTCTGCAGCGCGCGATCGACATAGGCTTCGCCCAAAACCTTACGGCGTTTGGCGAGGCCGATCTCATAACGTTTTTGGTCCATGGTATTTCCTCTTCGTTTTTCAAATTTTCGGCCTAGCTTATCCGTCATAGCCGGGCTTGTCCCGGCCATCCACGTCTTCAGCGCGCAAAGACTTAAATGCCCGGTACCATAGGCGAGCGAAGCGACGCCGTTCTTCGAATGGCTATGGCCGGGCATGACGAACTAAAGGGGTCGATCACTCCTCCCCCGATCCGCCCTTCCAGCGTTTGACACTGCCGGTGTCGATACCGAACAAATCGAGCAGCCGGCCGCACGTGTGATTGACAATATCGTCGACGGTGCGCGGGCGATTGTAGAATGCCGGAACGATTGGCGCGATGACGGCACCGATCTCGGCAAGCACCGTCATGCTGCGCAGATGGCCGACGTGTAACGGGGTCTCGCGGATCGCGAGGACCAGCCGGCGTTTTTCCTTCAGCACAACATCGGCGGCGCGCGACAATAGCGAGGCGGTGACCCCACTCGCGATCTCACTCATGGAGCGGATCGAGCATGGGGCAATGATCATGCCCATGGTCGGGAATGAGCCGGAAGAAATCGCTGCTCCGATGTCGGTGACGGAATAGTGTACGGAAGCAAGCGCGCGCACGTCTTTAGGCTTGAAATCGGTCTCGTAAGCGAGCGTCATTTCCGCCGATTTGCTCATCACCAAATGCGTCTCGATTTCGGCTTGGCGTAGAAGCTCAAGAAGCCGCACGCCGTAAATAGTGCCCGAGGCACCGGAAATCCCCACAATCAGCCGCGCGGCCGCTTTCGCCATGCCCAACCTCGTTTATGCGACGTTTCCCAACGACTTGTGCCATGGGGCGAGGTGCGGTGCCAGTAGGGTCAGGACGTAGCGAAGTCCGCGAATTTGATGGCGTCGAAGGCGCTCACGAGGCGGTCCACCGCCGGTTTTGGGAAGCGCGCGCCGAGCACGCGCTCATAGACGGCAAGATTCGCCCGCGCCGCCACGGGTGGAAGAGCCTCGTTGCCGCGCGGACCGGATCCGCTCGTCCTATAGAGCGCCTCCTGCTGCAAGCGCTCCGCCTCCAGCTCGATCGCCTTGATCTTGGTGCGGAACGCTTCCTGCTTGCCGGATTCAACCAAGGTCGGCGCGCCTTTGAGCTGGCGGCGAACGTCGCGGATCGGAACGATGGTGAGCGTGCGCCAGCCGCGGACTGCGTCGTCGAGCTCTTGCACATTCGTGGCGGACAATTGCCGCCCGCCGGCGGCCAACCACAACAAGAACAGAAGAAGATTGACGTCGACGCCGCAATCGTCTTGCAGCGCGATGCAAGCGTCGGCGACGCCGGCCTGGCGATAAAAATGCAGCGAGAAGCGCCAGAACGGCGTGTCGGATGGTGAGTTCGTAAGCTGCTCGGTCATGGCCCAATGCCCGCCGGCGGAATGACGAGCTACGCCGTCTTGACGCCAAGTTCTGCCATTTCCTTGGCATAGGCGCCATCCATGCGCGGCGCCAGGCTGTGCTTGGCGAGTTCGGCGGCGAAGATGCGGCGGATCTCCGGTTTCTCGTCGATATAGTCGATCTGATCGCCGCCAGCGCGGCGGCTGATCCAGGCTTTGGGCACGCCTTGCGCGTTACGGATGGCGACGCCCTCATGTTTGAACGCGAGATAGCGCGCCGGCGCCGTGCCAGCATTGAAATGCTGGTGGAACCACATATTCGGCGGCACGATCAGCGTTCCGACTTCCCAATCGTAGCGCTGCGGCTCCTCGCCTTCCGGCCACATCAAAGAATAGCCCTCGCCTGAGAGCACGATCACATGCGCACCGGGTCCGTGCGCATGACCCTTTTTGTATGTGCCAATGGGAAACTGCGAAATGTGGCTGTTCATCGAGCCCTTGGCCATGTTGAACCGGATATGGCCGCCGCCGGCGCCGCGCTCGGTCGCGGTGATCAGCGGAATATTGACCGCGTCGGGCACGAAGTTCGTGGTCAGCAGAAAACCTTTCTGCTCGCCTTTCGAGGAAAAATAATCCGGCTCGCCGGCGAAACGATCCTTGAAGTCGTATTTGGTGTTGAAGATGAAATCGAGGTCTTCGTAGAGATTGATCACCGGCGGTGCATTGGTGACCGCGACATAGCGCGCCGGCTCGCGTCCCGAGCCGTTGAAATGCTGATGATGACAATTCAGCGGAATAGCAAACAGCGCGCCTTCTTTCCATTCGAAGGTGATCCGCGCGCCGGCATCATTCCACACCGTGGTTGAACCGCGGCCGCTCAGTACGAGAATCATCTCCTCGTAAAGCTGCCGGTGCGGCGTGAGGCTCTTACCCGGCGGAATCTCCATCACATAACAATCATTCGAGGTGCGCGATGCGTCGTGATTGAGAAACACCGCATTGCCGCCGCGGCGCGGCCATGGCTTGAGCGCGACCGTGTTCAGGTTGCGGACATAGAATGACGGAATGATATCGAGCCCTTCGGCTTTTACCCAACGGATATAGGGCGTTTCCTTCTCGGTCTTGAACTTGCTGGCGAGATCTTCGGAAACAAGCGCATTCTTTTTGGCAGTCTCGGCCATCGGCATTTCCTTATACGGTTAATTTAAAATCGCGCAGATCGTGCAGAAAATCCAGATAGGTCCTAGGCCTTACGCTTGTGATGCGCGTGACCGTGACTGTGATCGTGGTCGTGCTCGTGCTCGTGCTCGTGGCTGTGATCATGCTCGTGTGCAGGCGCGTGGTGATGTTCATGGGTATGGGCATGAGCGTGATCGTGTACGTGATCATGCGCGTGTTCGCGGTGATGAAGGCGTTGCCGCGGGCGTGGACCGCGCGGATCTTCGCTAAACACCAGCGATTTGATCGTCACCGGCACGGTGTAGGACGGCATGCGGATACGGCCAAGATCGATATAGTCAAAGTCCCAGAGCACCACGCCGTCGATGACGAGAAGATCGCTGGCGATATGGAGCTCATCGCGAAGGAGGTGGCCGAGCGTCTGCGCTACGTCGCCGTCTAGCATGATGTAGAGCGGCAGCTTTTTGGCAATGCGCTCTGCGAGTCCGCGCCTAATGCCCTCGGCGAAAGCGGCGAGCCGTGGGTAGGAGGGAAGCCCACTCCAGCGCAGGGCGAGTGCGATGTCACGCTCGGTGTCGGCGACGTCGAATGCCGTCATGTGATTGCGGATCGCCCGCGCCAGCGCATCCGGATCGATCGTCTCGGCGCAGATGAATGGCGGCAACAAGACCTGCAGATTACGGCGCGGCAACAATCTGCCCGGCGCCGAGATGTAGCTGGTATTGCCGGATAGCTGGACGCTGTACTCTGAAGCGCCAAGGGCGGTGGCACGAATGCACTCGCCAGCCGGCAACACCGGCCACGGTAAGGCGCCGCTGTCGATGTGCGCGCGAAGGGCGCGGCCAAGCCGCTGGCCGAGATCGCCAAAATCGCGCGCTTCGCGCGCGTAGACATATTCGGCGACGCCGCCGGAAAACATCACGCCGTCAATGCGCCCGAGATCGACGATCGGCTCGGTCAGATAAAGTCGCGCAATGTCATCCGGCAACGGCCGCGTCAGGATTGCCGCGACCAACGTATCGGCCATTGTGTCGGCGACTTTCTGCAGATCGGCGGGTTCAATGATGTCGCCGCGCTCCCACGCGAAGCCGGCGCGGGCAGCATGATGTTTGCCCGCCGGGTCGAGCCGGACGGTTTTACCGTTCTCAACCACCTGTAGCCGCCCGCCGATATGGATCGCCGCGGTGGCGACGACCTTGCCGTTTTCAACAAGCCCAAGCTTGGTCGTGCCGCCGCCGATATCGACGTTGAGGATGCGCTTGCCTTCGTCGCTTGATGCCCGCGCGGCGCCCGAGCCGTAGGCGGCGAGCATCGCCTCCATGTGATGGCCGGCAGTGGCGGTGACGAACTCGCCGCCCTTCTCGGCAAGGATCGCCGCGATCGCTTGCGCGTTCTCGCGGCGCAACGCTTCGCCGGTGAGGATGACCACGCCGGTATCGATCTCTTCGGGTGGCAGTCCGGCCGCGACATAGGCATCGTCAATGATCGCGCCGAGCTTGGCGTCGTCGATGCGTTCCTCATTTTGATATGGGGTGAGCGTTACGGGCGACTGAAACAGCGTCTCACGCGCGACGACGTAATATCGGCTGGTCAGATCCTCCGCCAAGCGCCGCAGATGTACGCGCGAGAAGATGACCTGAGTCCCGGACGAACCGATATCGATGCCGACGGTGGCGAGCGTGACATTGTCTTGGCGCCATAACGGATTGTCTTCGACTGGGCCGGCATCGTCGAAATCGTGATCATGATCATGATCGGCGTCGCCGGCATGCGCATGCGCCAAGTCCCGGCCGTAAAGATGATCGGCCAAGCTATGCGGCGCTTTGATTTTCTCGTCCTCGGCCATCCGTTTCGCTATTTGGTGCAGCGTCTTCTCTCGCGCTCCGGAACGGGCGTCAATAGAGCATGATCCCGAAAAGTGGATACCGGTTTTCGGAAAAGATCATGCTCAAACAATCAGCCAAAGTGAAATGTCGATTTAAGCATAAATTTTTTAGCTTTAGCGGCCGCAGCAACTCAAAAGTGCCGGCAGCACGCTTCGGTTCGCCCGTCTGGATGGTGTGGCGGACAGGTGCGCCCCCGTGCCGCGTGACCCGCGCAACAACTGCGCTGCCGTTCGCTCGGCGCAATTTAGTGCTAGCCCACGGGGCGGGCGAAGCTTTAACCTTTGGCTGAGAAAATTTCAGCCAAGGCATCGCTTGCGGCAGTGCGCGGCCAGACCCATGCGCAAGCGCTTGAAATTCGTGGAACTTTTCCACGCTGCCAATGTTCTGCGTGATGCGGGGAACAGTGCCGATGAGTGGTCAAGGCTCAGAAATCGCCTCGGCGAAACAGGGCTTGGAAGCCTTCATCGCGATCGACCAGAGCGCACTCGACGCAATTCCAACTGGCTTCTGTGTTTGCCGGAGTGATGGGGCGCTCGTGCGCTACAACCGGCGCGCGACCGAGCTATGGGGCCGGGCGCCGCGGGTCGGCGATCCAAGCGAAGTCGCCGAGCACAATTTCCACCGCTACACGCCCGAAGGCCTGCCGCTGCCATTCGCCGCCACTCCGGTGGCGGTTGCGCTGCGCAGCGGGGTGCCGGTGCGAGGCGCGGAACTGTTCATCGAGCGGCCAGGCGGCTCCCAGGTTCCGGTTTTGATGAATGTCGCGCCGTTGAAAAACGCGGCAGGTGATGTCGAAGGCGCGGTCTGCAGTTTTCAGGAACTGACCGAGCGCAAACGCGCCGAAGAGGCGCTGCGCGCCAGCCAGGCCGAGCTGCAATCGGTCATCAATCGCACGCCGTTCATGCTGGTGCGCTGCGGCCGCGATCTGCGCTACCGCTTCGTCAGCGAGGCTTATGCGCATCTCACCGATTGCGGCCGCGACGAGGTGATCGGCAAAACCATCGATGAAGTCATCGGCCGCCGCGGACTGCGCACGCTCCAGCCTTATATCGACGCGGTGCTAAAAGGCGAGCCGATAGACTTCGAATGCGAACTGGAATTTCCTCATAGCGGCAAGCGCAAGCTCGCCATCGCTTACCGGCCCGAGTTTGACGCTGCAGGAAATGTCGAAGGCTGGATCGCCTCGCTCCTCGACATAACCGATCAGCGCAGCGGCGAGGAAGCACGCCGACAGCTCGCCAGCATCGTCGAATCGACCGACGATGCGATCGTCAGCAAGGATCTCGAGGGCACCATCATCAGCTGGAATCCGGGCGCCGAGCATCTGTTCGGATATTCCCCGGAAGAAATGATCGGTAAATCGATCACCGCGATCATCCCTCATCATCTCAAAGGCGAAGAACCGAAGATCCTGGAGCGTATCCGGCGCGGCGAGCGCATTGAGCACTACGAGACCGTTCGGCGCCGCAAGGACGGCCGTTTGGTCGACGTATCGCTCACCGTTTCCCCGATGCGCGACGAACGTGGCAGAATCATCGGCGCCTCGAAAGTCGCCCGCGACGTCACAGCGCGCAAGCGCGCTGAGGCGGTTGTCGCGCGACGCGCCGACGAGCAGATGGCGCTGTATCGCTTCACCAATCGCCTTTATCGCGCTGAGACCATCAAGGACATCTATGAAGCGGCCTTGGATGCGATCATGAATGCGATGCATTGCCAGCGCGCTTCGATCCTGCGCTGCGACACCGATGGCGTCATGCGCTTTGTCGCACAGCGCGGTTTGTCCGAGGGCTATCAGCGCGCCACGACCGGTCATTCACCCTGGGCGCTGCAAGATGCAAATCCCGAGCCGGTCTGTATGCCCGATGTCGAACGCACCGAGATTGATCAGCCGCTCAAGTCGGTGGTCAAACAGGAAGGCATCGGCGCGCTCGCTTTCATCCCGCTGATGGCCGAAGGCCGGCTCGCCGGCAAGTTCATGGTCTGTTACGACGTGCCGAGGCAGTTCGACCAAGAGGAAATCGAGCTCGCCCTGACGCTGGCGCGGCAGCTTGGTTTTGCCATCGAACGCATGCGCGCCGAGCAAGCGCGGCTGGGCATCCAAGCCGAATTGCGCATGCTCAGCGAAAAACTCGAGGAGGAGGTTGAGCGCCGCACGCTCGAACGTGACCGCATCTGGAACGTTTCGGAAGACTTGCTCGCGGTATCGAATTTCGAAGGCTATTTCCTGAGCATCAATCCGGCTTGGACCCGGCTTCTGGGCTGGGCCGAGGACGAAATCAAATCCATGCATGTGAGCGAGCTGCGCCATCCCGAGGACGCTCCGGCGTCGATTGCCGGGCGTGCGCAGCTGGCGCACGGCGCAACCAGCGTGCGCATGGAAAACCGGTTCCGGCACAAGGACGGATCATGGCGCTGGCTGCAATGGACCATGACCGCGAGCAAGGGGCTGCTTTACGTCGCCGGCCGCCATGTCACCGCAGAGAAGGAGGCCGCCGCCGCGCTCGAGCGCGCGCAGCGGCAGACCGCGCACCTACAAAAGATGGACGCCATTGGTCAGCTGACCGGCGGTATCGCCCACGATTTCAATAATCTCTTGATGATCGTCAGCGGCCACGCGCAAAGCCTGAAAAAGCGACTAAAAGACGCCAAGGACGTCCGTGCCTTGCAGGCGATCGAAATGGCGGCGGCCCGCGGCGAGAATCTTACGCGCCAATTGCTGTCATTCTCGCGCACGCTGCCACTCAGCCCGACGGTGATCAATCCCGCCGAGGCCGTTCATGCCATTCGCGATGTGCTGGCGGGCTCCATGCACGTCAATATCCAATTTCAGATCGAGGCGCCGAGCTCAACATGGCCGGTTAGCGTCGACAAATCGGAACTGGAACTGGCGCTCGTCAATCTGGCGGTGAATGCGCGCGATGCGATGCCCGACGGCGGCCGGATCACCATCTCCGCGGAGAACGCTCATATCCGACCGGGCGACTTGCCCGAGGATATCAGCGGCGATTTCGTCGCGCTCAGTATCGCCGACACCGGCGGCGGCATCCCGCCCGACCTGGTTTCCCGCGTGGTCGAACCGTTCTTCACCACCAAAGCACCCGACAAGGGCACGGGCCTCGGCCTATCGCAAGTCTACGGCTTCGCGCGCCGCTCGGACGGGACGGTCACGATCGGCAGCGAAGTCGGCCGCGGCACTAAAGTCACCGTCTATTTGCCGCGCAGTCATTCGGCGCTTGCGGTCTCGTTACCGCAGGACGAGGCCGAATACGCTGCGCTCGACCGGCGGACCATCCTTGTCGTGGAAGACAATGCCGATGTGCGAAGAGTTGCGGTGTCGCTGCTCGAGCAACTCGGCTATCGCACGATCGAAGTGGAGACGGCGGCCGCCGCGCTCGACATCGTCACCTCCGGCAAGCACATCGACCTTGTCTTCAGCGACGTCGTGCTGCCCGGCCCAGCCGATGGCTTGGCGCTCGCGCGCACGCTCGCCGAACGCTGGCCGAATATTCCGGTGGTGCTCACCACCGGCTACACCAAGGTGTTCGAGGCCGATCCCGAATTCCCAGTTTTGCGCAAGCCGTACCAGATCTCGACGCTTGGCCGCGTCATCCACGACGCGTTTAATCCGGCGATGCCGAGGCGGTCGATGCTGGCAAGTTGACATCCGTCGTCTTGCCATCCGGCGCACAGTTACTGGATCCCACCGGCACAGTTTCCACATCATTCGCAGACGTGACGCGTACTCGCGGCCACCTGATGTTCGCAGGTGAGTTGGTAGGGCGCGACGTCAAATTAGTCTGCAATGGCCAAGAGGAAACTTCACTTTCGAAAAATTGCCCAATACCCCGATTCCGGAAGCAAGCGAGTGCCTATGGTCATTGTTCCGCTTTAAAATTAATCATCTCTGACGAAACATTCGATTCAAACGCGAGGTAATTCCAACATGACCACATCTGGTCTCGCTGTCCACGTCATAAATCAGAGAATTTTGCCGATCATTGGCGGCCTTGCCGTGGCGTTCTTTGCCGCGACTGCGCAAGCGCAGGGTGCCGAGCCAAAATCTTCGCCGCAAGCGCGGGTGATCGTAGTGGGCGAGGGCAGCGTCACCGTAACACCGGACTATGCGCGAATAAGCAGTGGCGTCACGACTAGCGCCAAAACAGTCAAAGAGGCCGGCGATACCAATGCAAAAATTATGACCAATATCATACAGACACTTGTGGACGCTGGGATTGCAAAAAAAGACATTCAGACGTCGCAATTCTCGATCGAGCCGGTTTACGTATCGCCAACCCCGCCGGGCGGGCCCAAGCTCTCCGGTTATCGTGTCGCCAACCAGGTCAACGTGACGATCCACCAGATCGCGCAGGTGGGCGACATTCTGGACCGCTTGGTCAAAGCCGGCGCGACCGACGCCGGCAGCATAACGTTTCTGGTTTCCGATCGTGAAAAAACGCTCGACCAGGCGCGCGAGGCCGCATTCACCAATGCCCGGCACAAAGCCGAACTTTATGCGCACGCCGCAGGTGTCAATCTCGGGCACATCGCATGGATCACGGAAAGTTCGGATGTTGCGCCAATTCTAGACGGTGAGGTAAGGGCGATGAAGCCAGCGGAGCGAATGCCAATCGAAGTTGGCGAGAACACAATAACGGCGCGCGTCACGGTCGGCTTCGACATCGCCGAATAGACGCGAGTCAACGCGCGTATTTGCGCCCCCAATCGCGCATGGCACGGACGATCGGGCCGAGATCGCGACCCTTTGTGGTAAGCACGTACTCGGCCCGCGGGGGGCTCATCGAATAGAAGCGGCGTTCGACGACGCCATTCTCCTCAAGCGTCCGCAAACGCTCCGATAACGTATTCGGGGCAATGCCTTTCAACGAGTCCTGCAACTGCTGAAAACGCCTTGGCCCATGCAGGAAAAAGTCGCGCAGGATTAGGCAGGTCCAACTCGATCCGATGACGCTGATCGTGCGGGCCACCGGGCCCTCAGTGGTGTCTTGATTCTGCATGATGGAACTCTATTCAGCCGTTGAGTCATTCGCAATTGTTCCCGCAGTCACTATTATGTGATCTTGTCACTAGTAATATATTTGTTGACTAGTCTACTAATAGTAACTATCTAAACGATAGTAACGACGATGGAGCTTTCCCATGACCCGCCAAATCCCTGAATACCTTCTGTCATTCGAATTGATCGCCCGGGCTCTCGTGACGATAATTGCGCTGGGCCTCATCTGGTTGGGTGCCGCGCGCATGCCGGCGTCGGCGAAGTCGCGTTACGCGACTGCGGGCGCACTATCGGCGGCGTTCATCGGCTGGTTGGCTGTCGCCCAGTATCTGGGCGCGGCAAATACCTATTTCGCAAGCACAGATACCGCGGTGCCGACCGTATTGTTCGGTCTGCTAATCCCGCTCGCTGTTGCCGCCATTGCCCTGTGGCAGTCGGAAAGCGTCGCAAGGCTGGTCTCCGCGATCCCGTTGCATTGGCTCGTGGCGGCTCAGGTCTATCGCGTCATTGGCGGCATTTTCCTCGTGCTTTGGGCTGCCGGACGCATGCCCTGGCAATTCGCGCTGCCGGCGGGGATTGGAGACGTTACGACGGGCATCGTTGCCGTCGTTGTGGCTGCGCTGTTGGCACGAAACGCAATTGGCGCGTACAGGGCGACATATGCCTGGTCCCTTTTCGGAATCGCCGACCTCGTGGTGGCCATCACCATGGGGGCAATGACCTCTCCGGGACGGGCACATCTCCTTGCGTTCGAGGCGCCGAACCTTCTCATCTCATCCTATCCGCTGGTCATGGTGCCCACTTTCGCCGTTCCGCTGGCCCTGATGCTCCATGGCCTTGTTCTATAGCGGCTGCGGCGAGTCGCCGCCTCTACCGGCCGGTTGGTGGCGGCGTGACAGCTTCGCAATATCAAAAGCGCCGGGGGGCGGCGAAGCCGTCGCCCCCCAATCCTTCATCATGACTTGCCTTCATCATGCGTTGCCCGCTGAAACTCGCGCGAACAACCGGTGCCAAAGTTGCTTACGTCCGCGCTCTAACCGTCCCATGATATTTGGGAAAATTTTCAGGCAACCCCCATATGGATTGTGCCAGTTTCGGGTGAAACAATGACGTGGTGTCCGGCCTTTTAAGTGCGAGCCCGACACGCTCAACCGATCCGCACTTTCTGGGAACATCGTTCATGCCTAGCCGTATCGAGGATTACGCGCTCATTGGTGACTGCGAGACGGCGGCGCTCGTTTCAAAAGATGGCTCCATTGACTGGCTATGCTGGCCACGGTTCGACTCGGCGGCTTGTTTCGCAGCGCTCCTGGGCAACGCCGACAATGGCCGCTGGCAGATCGCCCCGGCGGCTGTTGGAGGAGAGACGAAAGTTCGAGTCAACCGCCAATACCGACGCAACACGCTGGTCCTCGAAACCGAGTTCACCACCGCCGACGGCAGCGCAGCTGTACTGATAGACTTTATGCCTGTGCGCCAAGGGCGGTCGGAGTCGCGTCTCATCCGTCTGGTGGTTGGCAAACGCGGCACCGTGGCGATGCGCGCGGAGCTAATTGTCCGATTCGGGTATGGCGGTTGGACGCCTTGGGTAACGCGCACCGAAAACGGTGATCTCCTGGCGATCGCCGGGCCGGATATGCTGCATCTTCGCACCCCGGTCGAGCTGCGGGGCGAGCGGATGACCACGGTCAGCGACTTCATCGTGTCGGCCGGACAGCGGATACCTTTCGTTCTCACCTATATCCCGTCGCACTTACCGATTCCCGATCCGGAGAATGGGGAAGAGGCGCTGCAATTGACGGAGGCGTTCTGGCTGTCGTGGGCCTGCACCTTCCGCAGCGAGGGACCGTATGCTGAGCTCATCACGCGCGCGCTGATCACGTTGAAGGCTCTGACCTATGCGCCGACCGGCGGCATGGTCGCTGCTCCGACCACCTCGCTGCCCGAGCAACTGGGCGGCTCTCGCAACTGGGACTACCGATTTTGTTGGTTGCGCGACGCCACGCTGACGCTCTTGGCGTTGATGAACACCGGCTACTACGACGAGGCGAAGGCATGGCGCGACTGGCTGCTCCGCGCCGCAGCCGGTAGCCCGAATGAGATTCAAATTATGTACGGGCCCGCGGGCGAGCGTTGGCTGGCCGAGCGCGAGGTGCCGTGGCTTAGCGGTTACGAGAATTCGAGACCTGTGCGCATCGGCAATGCCGCCGCCGACCAGCTTCAGGTCGATATCTTTGGTGAAGTAATGGACGCGCTTCATCACGCGCGGGCTGCAAGTCTCCAGCACCTGGAGGCTGGCTGGGAGTTTCAACGCGCCTTACTCGCGCACGTCGAAACGGTGTGGCGTGATCCGGACGAAAGTATCTGGGAGGTGCGCGGTGGACGCCAGCATTTCACCTTCTCGAAGGTGATGGCCTGGGTGGCTTTTGACCGCGCAATCAAGACCACGGAGGCGTTCGGACTCGATGGCCAGCTCGAACGATGGCGTCAAATCCGGGCGGAGATTCACGCCGAGGTCTGCCGGCGGGCGTTTAACTCCGAGCTTGGCGCGTTCACCCAGGCGTTCGAAAGCGACCGGTTGGACGCGAGCGCGCTACTGATCCCGCAGGTTGGCTTCCTACCGCCTGACGACAGACGCATCCAAGGTACCGTAGAGGCCATCGAGCGAAAGCTCATGCGCGAGGGGTTCGTGCTCCGGTACGATACCGCAGCCGCCAGCGATGGCTTGCCGCCCGGTGAAGGCGCCTTCCTTCCCTGTAGCTTCTGGCTCGCCGACGCCTATGTCCTGATCGGACGTCGTGCCGACGCGCAGCGCTTGTTTGAGCGCCTCGTTGGCTTGTGCAACGACGTCGGCTTGCTCGGCGAGGAGTATGACGCCCACGCTCAGCGTCTGGTCGGCAACTTCCCGCAGGCCCTGTCCCATATTGCGCTGGTCAACACGGCGCACAACATTGGCAGCGCAACGAAGCCGTGCGAGCAGCGCTCGGGAAACAGGCGGCTCGAGGCAGCGGACGCGCTTATGACCCAAAGCGGACATTGAGACGTGCCAGATTTCCATCGCGCCACGCGACGCTGGGCGAGATCGACCGTGCTTTAGCTGTCTTCGCCCGCACCTCGAATGCTGCGCTGATTGTGCCAGGGAGTATACCGGCGCTCATTCACAGTAATCGGGTCGTCCGCTCGCGGCGCGGTATGAACTGCCCGCGCGCTTTTATGAGCGAGGCTTCGTCGGCGCCGGTGGCTTGATCTCCTGTGGACCCGATCCGGTCCAGCTGTTCCGCCGTGCTGCTGGAATGGCTTCCGCTGTCCGAAAAAGCGCTGCAGATAAACACTGAGTCTTTCCAGCGCGCTAGATGGTGGGCGCACAAGGACTCGAACCTTGGACCCGCTGATTAAGAGTCCTTCGCGCGCCGTTGTTTTAAAGGAAGTTTTTTCCCAAAGAGTCGTTAAACAGCGCATTAAGCGTCAATAACTTGCCGCCGACTTCCCAAATGCAGAAGGTACTAGGGCGCGTACTCATAAACGCTTGATGTCCGCTTTTGGGGGTAAAGCGGACATCAGCTGGCGCCAATCCGATGTCTGCCTTTGACCCAAAGCGGACATTCGCCGAGTTACCCCTGCATTATGTAATCCGAGCTTTTTGTCACAGTGGCCGACCGGTCGAATGTGCTAACGCTAGTCAAGGTTTAGTGTCCGTTGGTGGGGGCATATGCGGCGGCGAGAGTTCATTTCATTGATCGGCGGCATGGTAGCACCATGGCCGGTGGCCGTTCGTGCTCAGCAGCCGCGCCGGGTCGGCGTACTCATGAACATAGCCGAGAACGACCCCGAAGCGGCAGTCCGGGTCTCAGCTTTAGTGCAAGCTTTGAAGGAGAGGGGATGGATTCGCGGCACTAACATACAAATTGATTATCGCTGGGCCGCGGGTGACTCGGAGCTTTATAGAAAATATGCGCCAGAACTAGTTGCGCTTGCTCCGAACGTCATTTTGGTTGTCGGCGGCACAGGGACGGGCGAGCTGCAGCGAGTGACCAGGACAATTCCAATCGTATTTGTGGGAACCACCGACCCGATCAATCGTGGTTTGATTGGGAGCATGGCTCGGCCAGGCGGCAATACCACGGGGTTTATCGAGTACGAGTTTGGTCTGAGTGGGAAGTGGCTGGAGTTGCTCAAACAGATTGCACCTAATATTTCGCAAGTGATGGTTGTGCGCGATCCTTCTGAGTCATCCGGGATAGGCCAGCTTACCGCTATTCAGACACTCGCGCCGTCACTCGGTGTGGAGGTGGCTCCCGTCGATACACGGGACGGTGAAGAAATGGAACGTGCCGTCCATACATTTGCACGCAATTCGAATGTTGGATTGATCGTGACGCTGAGTGGCGCTGCTATCGGCCATCGCAAACTGCTGATAAGTCTTGCGGCTCGCTACCGGCTGCCCGCTATGTATCCGGCTCGCTACTTCGTTAAAGACGGAGGGCTCGCTTCTTATGGCCCTGATCCAGTCGATGGATTTCGTTCCGGAGCCACCTACGTGGATCGCATCCTCAAGGGTGATAAACCAGCTGAGCTTCCGGTACAGGCCCCGACCAAATACGAACTGGCATTCAACCTTGGGACCGCTAAATCTCTCGGCCTCGCAGTACCACCAACCCTCATCGCTCGCGCCGACGAGGTAATCGAATAGCGACGTTCTTCACTGCGGCGCAGAATGTCCGCTTTTGGCACAAAGCGGATTATGACGCTTGGTCGTTCAACCCATTTGCAATCGTACCGTCGTTTGGCGAATGATCCTCCCACAGCATGACCGAGGGAGACACCCCATGAGCCTCACCGTCCGCCGTGTCGTCACCGGCCACGACGAGAACGGCCGCGCAATCGTGTCGATCGACGAAACCTTTAAGAACGTCGTGCAGACGCGGCCAGGCGCGCACGCCGCCGGGGTCTGGACGAGTGAAGGCTTTCTGGTCGACAACGACGGGAGGGCAGACACGTCGGGACGCAAAATCGGCATCGCAACAATCGACAACGGGACCGTCTTCCGGGTGATGAGCTTCGGCCCCGGGGTTACCCCGCGCAACCACCGTACCGATACGATCGATTACGCTACGGTGATCTCAGGCGAGATCGACATGGAGCTCGACGGCACCAGCGTGCACCTCAAGGCTGGCGACGTGCTGGTGCAGCGGGGCACGATCCATAACTGGGTGAACAAGGGCACGGTGCCGTGCGTCATCGCCTTCGCAATGATAGCGGCCAAGTCGGTCACCGTCGGCGGTAAGGTGCTCAAGGCCTACGAGGGTGATTGAATAGAGTGGTCAATGTCCGCTTTTGGCACAAAGCGGACATATGCCGCCGTGCTGAACTATGTCTGCTTTTGGGGGTAAAGCGGACATCACAAATTCGCCCCGTCATGTCCGCTTTTGACCCAAAGCGGACATAGCGGTCGCAACGTGATAGCCTTTAAGTCTTGCCGTGCTCCTCGCTGGAGACACATGCAGCGGCGCCAATTCATCACACTTCTTGGCGGTACGGCGGTCGGGTGGCCGCTTGCCGTGCGCGCGCAGCAGGGCGAGCGCATGCGGCGCATTGGCGTGCTACTCCCCGCAACCGCGGATGATGCGCGATTTCAGACCTTCGTCGGAGCGTTTCTGCAGGAGCTGCAGAGTTTGGGTTGGAGTATTGGCCGCAACGTGCGGATCGACACCCGCTGGGCCACTGCTAATCCAGCCACCATTCGTAGACAAGCGGCGGAATTGGCCGCGCTCGCGCCCGATGTCATCCTGGCCCATGGCGCCTCGACCGTTGGGCAGTTGCTGCAGGCGACACACACGGTGCCAATCGTTTTCCCGGTCGTGGGTGATCCGGTTGGTGCCGGCTTCGTCGATAGTCTGGCTCAGCCGGGCGGCAATGCCACCGGCTTGATGCAGTTCGAGTATGGTTTTAGTGGAAAATGGCTGGAGTTGCTCAAGCACATCGCGCCGGATGTGATGCGGGTGGCGGTTCTACGGGATACGAACAGCCCCTCGGGGAACGCCCAGTTCGCAGCCATCCAGGCTGTGGCGCCGTCGCTCAGGGTAGAGGTGACCCCGGTCAACATGCGCGACTCCGGCGAGATCGAGCGCTCTCTTGAGGCTTTTGCGCGCGCCCCGAGTGGCGGTCTGATCGTGACGGGGAGTGCAGCGGCGAACATTTATCGTGATCTAATCATCACGCTTGCGGCGCGACAGAAGCTGCCCACGGTCTACTACGAACACTCCTTCGTCACCGCCGGCGGCCTGATGTCATATGGGGCGGATTACGTCGACCAGTACCGTCGGGCGGCCGGCTATGTCGATCGCATCCTCAAGGGCGAGAAGCCAGCCGACATGCCGGTTCAAGCGCCAACCAAATACGAGCTGGTGATCAATCTTAAAACAGCCAAGGCACTGGGCATAACCGTGCCACCGTCGCTGCTTGCGCAAGCCAACGACGTGATCGAATAAGCGGGGCCATGTCCGCTTTTGGCACAAAGCGGACATGCCAGTCGTGCTCCGCGATGTCCGCTTTTGGGGGTAAAGCGGACATCGCAGTTTGTAGCTAATGACCCAAAGCGCACATCGGCGAGCACACGCCTGAACTCACGCGCTACGATTCCTTGTCTTGAACCTGGGGGAGGCAACGCCTGCTAGTGCTTCTTGCCGTATTGGCTCTTGTACGAGGTGCCGAGTTTTACGGCGAACGATGACGGTGCTTCGCCGCGTTTCTCCTTATTCCTGTCCTGCTTCGGCTTTTTCTTTTCTCTGTTGCTGCGCATCTGACTCTTCGCCATAGCGACCTCCGAACTCTCAATGGGTGATTCGACAGGTGAATGACGCAGCGTAGCCCATCCGCCCATCATTTTTGTGCCTCTCTCGCAACAAAATGTGGCGCCGAATAAATCGACCGAGTGGGTCGCGACGAAAACCATAATTACCCGCGGATGATCAGCTTGCGCTCAAGAGATTTGCAAAGAGCAAGATCGGCGTCGGAGATGTCCGGTCCGGTTTCATCATGCTGGAAAAAAGCAAAATCCGGTTGATCCGCGCTGCGCGCTCGATCGCTTGCTGTCGTTTTAGACGCTGCGTGCTAGTGCGCGTGCGAATAGGATTCGCCAATCGTTCGGCGGCCTCAGCCTCTGAAGATAGAATCGCGACGAGGCTATCTCGATCGATATTAACGAGCGAATTCAGAAGAGCGTCGAGGTCCCGCATGATGTTCACATGCTCTCGCGCGCCAAAAACGCTGATTTCGACTTGCCGCCATTATACTTGATGGCGTCAACAAAATAACCATCCGCGCTACCACGAGGAAAATCGAACATGCCCTCCAAAATCAACCTTTACCAGATTGGCGTCTGGTTCTGCGTGGGCTTAGCCTTTGATACGTTCGATAACCGCGCCGACTGATGTCCGCTTTTGGGGGAATAGTCGACATCGCGAGTTCAGAGCGCGATGTCTGCTTTTGACCTATACGGACAAGCTCCGTAAGTTACGATTTAGAGAGGTTGCCCGAGACCGGCCGCGCGCAACACCTGCACATCCACGCCACGGCCAGAACAGCAATCCGCCAACTTGTCGTCAATCACGATAGCAGGTACCGAGCGGATGCCGAGCGATCTGGCGCGTTCGACAACATTAGTGTCCTTCATATCCCTGACGATTATCTCGTCGGAAGAACATGCCGCGTCCACGATCATGTCAATTGCTTCCTCGCAGACGGCACAACCTGCACCGAAGATCTCGATTTTTCGCGTCGTAGCCATATCAGATTTCTGACTGCAAAATGGCGCGGACCGTTCCTCGACGGGCCAGGGCGGCGTTGCTACCTCGGGGAAGTTCAGCGTTTTCGATTGATGCCGCCTCGACATGCGACACGCCACAAGCTCGGCATTCGAAGACATGAAGATCGGGCAAGTCGTCAAATCGCGTTGTTATTCGAACGAGTCGCATGATTTGAGCGCAGCTTGGACAACGCGGCGGCTTTGACACAAACTGATCGGTGTTTTGGTAACGCATGGACATTAGCGGTCCTTGAGCCGCAAATGTCCCCCGAAACTCGAACTGGGATGTATTCGGTCGCGTCAAGAAAACCTTGCGATTTGGTGACAACCGATTGTTTTGATGTGCCATTAAACGAAAGTATCGCACACCATGAGGAATTGATGTTTTGTTGCTGACTTGCCGCCCTCGCGCAGTTCCAGGTGTGCGACCAAATCCAGCCAAATCGGCACAAATGCGGTGCGCTGTCGAACCGCATCTGTGAAATCGTTTCCGGTGTGCGTAATCAGCCGCACGCCTGCATTGTCCCGACGCGCCAGAATGCGAAAGCCGTCATGCTTGATTTCGTGGAGTTTTTGGCAACGCCTACAAACATTCCGCGGTTTGGCCCCGCGTACTACGGCGGATAGAGCGCACTCACGATTCGGACGGCAGCACGCGCCACGCACGTCATAAGGACCGACGCCAAAGCGCCGGCCGAGCCTGCCTGCCGTTTCATGGGAACCCTCTCCCGCTCAACGCGGTGCGGTTTTATTCGGCACCCAACGCCGCCCGAAGTGTTGAACGCCTCGTAGGTAACGCCATTTCTTGTGGCCGCTGACGGTGACAAAGATGATCACCACATCTTGCAGGATCGTTGGTACCGCGTGCTCCAAGATATCTTTCAATACATTCCGGCGACCGCGCAGGCGCAGATCGTTGAGGAGCGCGCGCATGATCACCGCATGGCCTTTCAGCTTCGCCATGATCGGTTCACGCCGCATTCATCTGCCTGTTGGCGTTGTTTCGATTGGGAGAGAGGGCCAACCGCAAGGAAGAGCGTCATGAAAAAGAAGGCCAAGAAGAAATCAAAGGGAACGTAACGAAGTGCAACGCGCGCAAGGTTCGGCTGAGTCCGCCTGCCGCGCGAAAAGCATAAAAAGAAAAGCGGCCCCTGACGCGGGGCCGCTTCGTTATTGTATGGAAGAGAGCATCTTTTCCTGCAATGCTTGACGCTCTACCAGCAAAATGTCCGCTTTCGTGAAGAGAGCGGACATCAGCCGAGCTTGGGAACCGCGATTAGTCGTTGCCCACTGCGGATGCGACTATCTTTCCGGCGATTGGTCCAGGCGTCCAATGATCACCGCGTAGTGGCGTCACCTTGACATTACGGATCAATCCGCGTTGGAGGGTTGGATCAAAATGGCGCATTGTTCGTTCGTTGAGGTCAATAATGCGACCCGGCTCCAAAGGTCCAACATCATTTATTTTGACGATGACCTTCTTATTGACACCCTCGACCAGCGCATATCTAGCTTTGCCGCCGTGGACGCCACCAAACTTTTCACGCAAACCAGTTTGGATCGCAGCGGTCCACGCAGAAGGGTTGTAGCGCTCGCCGGAAGATGTCTCTGCGCCGCCCTCCCGATATCCGGGCTTATAGGGATTGTATGTCGATGCTGTGCCAACAATCGAGGCGTCATAGGCGGCCCGATTGGCAGCAGAGGACGGTTCGGATCGAGCCATTGCGGCCGAGGAACAAGCAAACACGATAGCTGCGCCGCAAATTACGGCGCTCAAGCGCACCACCATTTAGATACTCCTGACGGGGGACTCCCCAGCGGCCCCTACTTGGTGTCAGGTGATAGGCGTTGCCTTACGAATTTGTGCCAACAATTTGCTAATTGCGGTCAGGAAATTAATTTGAACGACTAGTTTGTGAATGTGCGCCAAGAAACTGCTCATTTTGGACAACCATTTGCGGTCTGGAAGTTACATGTGCACTCTAATGAAATATACCTCGCAAAGAAGCGGCTTATGAGCCCGCGCGGCGAGTGGCGCGACGCTGTTGCGCGCTGACGCATCGGGCGCCACGCCGCGGGTGCTCGCTGGCGGCTTTGCTATCAGCACACTCCGCCTATACCAATGGATAATGCATAAGTCCTTGGGGCGTCTGCCGGTGCGGCTTGCCATTCAAGCCCACGAACATAGGTTAACGTTTATGGACCAACGGCCTGGCCGATGACCGCGATCCCCGTAGCCAAAGAAATGGCGGCAAGCTTCAATCGCGGCTATCGCGGTTTTCAGCAGAGCTATCGCATCTGTATCTCGGTCGCCGCCGAAGGTCTTCCGCCGCTATCTCGAAAAGGAGTAAAGATCGCTCACGACCTCACCGCGCGTGTGTTCAGAAAAAGGAAGTTAGTAGATAGTCTCAACCGCGATCTCGCTCACGCGCGTAAAAAACGCAATACCCTTGCTGCCAGTGTCACTACGCTCACCGCACAGATTGCTGAATTAGAAGCCCGCCTTTCTGCAGAAACCCAGCGGCAAGCGCGCGAGCGCGCTGCGAGTGTGTCCGTGGCGATCGCCTCAGCTTGTAACACCCTCCGCTTGAGAGTCGGCGATAACCCGGTAGTTGCGGAGACGGTGAACAAGTTTGCACAACGTGGCATACGCGATCCAATGAAACTTCACAGGATGACGTTGAAGGAGTTTGGATTTTACGAATAAGCAGACGTATACCGCAAGGAGACTGGAGCGTGGATGCGAGCGGCGCGCCCAAGAAAGCGGCGGCTCGCTATCGACTCGAGCCGAAAAAACGAACCGTTCTCAGACGCGGCGTAAAGGCGACTAGCTGTGTCAGGCTGGCTTACGCCGGCACCGCAAGGAGGTGCTCCCATTGATCCCAGTCCGTGGTAGGCGACTAACGAAGGCGAAAAGGTTCGCGGATATGCGCAAAACTTCATTGATTTTTCTCGGTGCACTGGTCGGCGTCGTGGCGACACTGTTGCTGACGCAGCCACACACACTCCTGATGGGTTCCGCCGCGGGTGCGGCGGCATCGGACACTTACCAGACGCTTAATCTGTTCGGCGATGTGTTCGAGCGCGTGCGGGCCGACTACGTCGAAAAGCCGGATGACAGCAAGCTCGTCGAATCGGCGATCAACGGCATGTTGGCGGGCCTCGATCCGCATTCGGGTTATATGACTCCGAACAGCTTCCGCGACATGCAAGTGCAGACCCGCGGCGAGTTCGGCGGTCTCGGCATCGAGGTGACGATGGAGGACGGCCTGATCAAGGTCGTCGCGCCGATCGACGACACTCCGGCGACCAAGGCCGGCGTGATGGCAAACGACATCATCACCCAGCTCGACGACCAAGCGGTGCAGGGTCTTCAGCAACGGTGCCCCAGCAGGCTTTCTGCTGTCCTATGGGCCAAGCTATCCAGGCCTGTTTCGGCGTACCGCCGAGCTGGTCGATAAGATTCTGCGCGGGGCCAAGCCCAGCGACATCCCCGTGGAGGAGCCGACGAAGTTCGAGCTCATCATCAATCTCAAAACCGCCAGGGCGCTTGGGATCGAAGTGCCACACAATCTCCTCGTGCTCGCCGACGAGGTGATCGAATAGCACCGATTTTGGCTGCGGTGCCGTTGGTCTCATAATGGCACTTAGCGGACGTCTGTCGCTCAGCGAGCCGCTTTCGGGGGTAAAGCGGACCTCGCGTGTTCAGATCGCCATGTCCGCTTTTGACCCAAAGCGGACATTGGCGCCTGCGTAATGGCGGTCAACAATTTGTCCGCGTCGAGCACGTTCACATAAACAATGGCGGGCAAGCACTCATTGGCAATGTGAAAAGGTAACGCGAACTTAGCTCCGCGAAGAAGCACCGTTTGTATTTTGTGGACCGTGAGGAAGTTCAGCGGCTTGGCGACCGTCTGCACACGTTTGTACAGGCCGGAGGGACGGCGAGGTCGGTGAGACCTGCCTATCCATTGGTTTAGGCCACACAATAGGAGCGGCCGCGAAATACCCTTAGTTTTGCCGATTTGAAGCGGACAATTATCGCGGGTCTCGGGGGACTGTGAGGTCCCCATGTTGCTTCGCATTCTGAG
>Ga0306924_10000558_pt1 | contig 31330 bp, 27 predicted proteins | sample sta12Can44000111_FD_203756 | JGI IMG/M metagenome (GOLD analysis project Ga0306924, IMG submission 203756) | Lab enrichment of tropical soil microbial communities from Luquillo Experimental Forest, Puerto Rico - statanox.12C.anox.44.000.111 (v2)... | ecosystem: Environmental > Terrestrial >... | reverse complement strand
GGTGTGCGTCGCAGCCGATATCGCCAGCCAGATATCCGGAGGAGAACGCCGTATCATGGGCGTCATGATCGAGAGCAATCTGGTCGCAGGCCGGCAGGATGTCTTGCCCGGTGTCGCACTCGCTTACGGCCAAAGCATCACGGACGGCTGTATCGACTGGAGGACAACAGCGCAGGTACTGACCCGTTTGGCCGATGCTGTCGCGGCGAGACGCAAGGCATGCTGCGGCGATTCCAGAGGCCATTCGGCCTGAAGCAACATTGCTGTGAGCGGCGCGCCGATCTGTCCTTGACGGAAAGCGGATATCCGGTTGTCCCTTAACAGGCCTCTATTGAACCGCTACGATGTGCTGTCCTCAAGGGGCACCAATGAGGCGGCGCGATTTCATCGGAAACCAAAGAGCGCATTACCGCGTTCTTGCAAGAGCTGAAGCACTTGGGTTGGGCCGAAGGGCGCAACATTCAGATCGAAATGCGTGCGGGTGCGGGTAACGCCGCCGCACGAAAATATGCAGCGGAATTAGTTGCGTTAGCGCCTGACGTAATTCTGGCTGTCGGGGGCTCCACGATGCCGCCATTGCTTGAGGCGACTCATACAGTGCCAATTGTATTCACGATCACCGCTGATCCTGTTGGGAACGGGTTTGTCAATAGTCTGGCGCGACCGGGTGGCAATGTGACCGGCTTTATGTCGTTTGACTATAGTTTGAGTGGAAAATGGTTGGAATTGTTGAAAGGGGTCGCACCCAGCGTTACCCGTGCAGCAGTGCTTCGCGACACAGCTATACCTGGTGGGATCGGACAATTTGCTGTCATACAGGCTTTGGCGCCCCCGCTCGGTTTAGACGTGAGCGCCATTAACGTGCGCGACGTGCGAGAGATCGAGCGAGCCGTAGAGACGTTTGCGCGTTTCGCAAATGGCGGCCTGGTCGTAACGGCGAGCCCTTTGACGGTGATTCATCGCGAGCTAATCGTTGCGCTGGCGGGCCGGTATAAACTGCCCACGGTCTACTGGGATCGTACCTTCGTCTCCGACGGTGGTCTTATTTCCTATGGTACCGATCTGACCGATCAGCACCGACAAGCGGCCGGTTACGTCGACCGCATCCAAAAAGGTGAGAAGCCGGCCGACCTCCCGGTGCAGGCGCCGAACAAGTACGAATTGGTAATCAATCTAAAGACAGCGAAAGCACTTGGCCTCGCTGTGCCGCCTTCGCTCCTTTCCCGCGCTGATGAAATAATTGAATAGCTGGCGAAGTCTGCGGCCCTCCGCAGACATCCCTGATCCTGTCTGCTTTCGGGGGTAGTGCGGACTTGCTGAATGCCTGCAAATGACCCAAAGCAGACATTGCATCACCGCCACCGCGAGACCCGACGGCGCTGTGCCGCCTTCAGGCCAACTTGCTCCCCCAAATGCGGGCGGCATATTATTTGCGTTTCCAAAGGTCCGGGCCCTCTCGGTCCGGAAATGGCAGGGAGGTCGTCATGCTGACACGGCGAGGATTTTCGGGTTTTGCGTCCTGCGCTATCTGCGGACTTACGGGATTTATTGCGACTGACGCATTTGCGCAGGGTTCGCCGCCCGCAGGATCGCCCAGCTTCAGGAGGAAGATTCTGTCACAGACGGACGGTCCAGTTCCGGGTTATGTAACGATAATCGTTGATGCAGAAGTGGATCCAGGAGTGACGGTTCCGCGGCACACTCATCCGGGAATCGAGTCTGCCTATGTTCTGGAAGGCAGCTTGGAGCTCCCCATAGAAGGCCAACCGACCCGCACATATAATCCCGGGGATAATTATCAAGTGCCGACTGGGACGCCCCATGGGGGCGGTAAGCCCAGCGACAAGAAGATACGATTCACGGCCACCTATGTCGTGGAGAAGGACAAGCCGCTCGCGTCTCCGGCTTGATCAGAGAAAAATCACCGTCTCAGCGGGCAGTCGTACAATGTCCGCTTCTGGCCCAAAGCGGACATGCTCTCGCGCTTCTGCGATGCCTGCTTCTGAGGGCAAAGCGGACATCGCCTACGCAAGCATGCACGGGCGGATATGAGTACACGCCCTCGCCTAGCACCCTCGGCAGATGCTCTTGATCTTCTTGTCGAGGAGGGCGTCTTCCTTGGAGATCGGATCGGTCTGATTGCTGGGGTTCTTTTCGTCCGGAACGTCGCTGGCCCGCGGCTGGCGATGACCGACCGGCGCCTGGGGCACTCCGCCGTTGATGGTCTGCCCGATCGATGGCGACGTTCCTTTGGTACTGCTTTGCGCGATGGCCACGGGCGCGCCGATCAAGATCAGGAGCACCATCGAAATGCTTGTCGTTTTCACGTTGCTCCTCCTATTTCACAAATTCCTGCCGCCCCAACTCACGGCTCCGGTGGATAGCGATGCACCTCGCCGCAATAATCCAGCACACGATAGCGCGTTTCCGGCTGCTCTTCACGTTGGCCGTCAAAAGAATTTTCAGGCTGTAGATAGTTGGGGCCGACCGGCGCTTTGCCGGCTCCGCCGGGAATATCCAGCACGTATTCGGGCTGGCAAAGCCCGGATACCCTGCCCCTTAGCGCCTGCATCAACTGTCGGCCACGTTCCAGCGTCGTGCGCAAATGCGCGGTTCCCGGCGCAAGATCGCCGTGGTGCAGGTAGTAGGGCTTGATCCGACATTCGACAAACGCGCGCATCAGCGCTTCCAGTGCGGCTGGAGTGTCATTGACGCCGGAAAGCAGAACCGACTGGCTCACCATGGGAATGCCCGCATCGACCACGCGCGCAATTGCCGCACGGGCGGCGCCGGTCAGTTCCCTGGCGTGGTTGGCATGCAGGGCAATCCACGTCGTGGCGCCCTCGACTTTCAGCGCGCCGACCATTTCGTCGCTGATGCGATCGGGGTCGGCGACGGGCACGCGGGTATGGATTCGGATGATCCCGACGTGATCGATTGCCGCGAGATCGGCCATGATTTGCGATAGCCGTCGTGCCGACAGCATCAGGGGATCGCCACCGGTCAGGATGACCTCCCAGATTTCCGGTTTGCCACGGATGTAGCCGATCGCGTCGAGGTAAGCCGCGTCAGACAGCGCGTTGTCCTTCCCCGGCCCCACCATCTCGCGGCGGAAGCAGAACCGGCAATAGACCGCGCAGACATGAACCAGCTTGAACAGCACGCGGTCGGGATAGCGGTGGACGATGCCGGCGACCGGAGAGTGGGCGTCATCGCCGATCGGATCGGCGCGCTCGCCTGTGTGCGTCACCAGTTCGTCGACCGTGGGAACGAATTGCCGCGCGATGGGGTCATCAGGATCGCTGGAGTCGATGAGTGCGGCGATGTCGGGCGTAATCGCCACAGCGTAACGCGAAGCGACCCTCTCCAGATCGGCGAGATCAGTCGACCGGGCCAGACCGTGGGCAATCAGTTCGGCTGGCTCGCGCAGCGTCGTTGCCAGATTTCTCGTGCTCATCCCTCACCTGCCGGTGGCGTCCATACCACCTGATCGATCCTTGCAGCACCGCTTGCCAGCATCACCAGCCGGTCGAAACCAAGCGCGACCCCGCTTGCTTCGGGCATTTTTGCCATTCCCGCAAGGAACTCCTCGTCAAGCGGGTAACGCTCGCCATAACGTCGCGCCTTTTCGTCCATTGCAATCAGAAACCGGCGGCGCTGTTCATCCGCGTCGTTCAATTCGCCAAAACCATTGGCAAGTTCAACCCCGCAAGCATAGACCTCGAAACGTTCGGCTACCCGCGGATCGGACGGCTTGAGGCGCGCCAATGCCGCTTCGGGCGCGGGATATTCGTACAACAGGGTCAAACGCCCCTGCCCCAGCCTGGGTTCGACGTACTCGACCAGGATCTTGCTGAAGATGTCAGACCAGGTGTCGTCATCGCCGATTCGCACTTTGTCGCGCGCCGCCGACACCAGCGCGGCGCGATCGCCCTCACCGTCCATCACGCTGGCCAGAAGATCGATGCCGGCGAAACGATCAAATGCGGCCGCAACCGTCAGAAGTTCCGGCTCGGCGAAGGGATCGGCGCGCTTTCCCCGATAGGAGAATTGCCCGATCCCGGTGGCCTGCGCCGCGCGGGCGATGACGACGATGCTATCGGCCATGACGGCATCGTAAGGCGAATGGGCGCGATACCATTCCAGCATGGTGAACTCTGGCAGGTGCAAGTCACCACGCTCGCGGTCGCGAAACACCCGCGCGAATTCGAAGATGCTGGTCTCACCTGCCGCGAGCAATTTCTTGCAGGCGAACTCCGGCGAGGTCCGCAAGTATCGCACCTGTCGCATCCCGTCGGCGTTCATAAGCTCGGTGGACGGCGCATGGAGATGGGTCTCATTGCCTGGCGAAACCTGCAAAATTGGGGTTTCGACCTCGGAAAACCCCTGCCCCTCGAACCACGCCCGCAACGCCCGAACAATGGCGCTCCGCGCCTGCAGGAACGGCCTGCGATCGCTATGCCGCGCGGCCGTCCACCAGGGCGAAATTGGGTCGTTAGTGGGCTTCAACAGGATGCCTCAATAGTCTGTAAAACGCTGGCTTTGACTGACAAAATCAGTATGTTGCGGCCCGAAAACGAAACCAATCACCTTAAGGGTCCGCACCGTCCCTCGGGGAGGCGGGCCAAAACCCCGGGGAAAGCCAGCTTTGAGAGTCATCGCCAGTTCTATTCGCAAGGGCAACGTCATCGAGCAAGATGGCAAGCTCTATGTCGTCATCAGCGCCGAAAACATCCACCCCGGCAAGGGCACGCCGGTCAGCCAGATCGAAATGCGTCGAATCAGTGACGGGGTTAAGGTCTCGGAGCGCTACAAGACTACCGATCAGGTCGAAAAAGCGACGGTTGAAGAACGCAATTTCACCTACCTTTATGAGGATACTGACGGCTTTCATTTCATGAATCCCGAGACCTACGATCAGTTACAGGTTTCCAAGGACATCATCGGCGGCGGCGCTGCCTATCTGCAGGAAAACATGACCGTGAAGCTATCGCTGCACGAGATGAATCCGATTGCCGTCCAGTTGCCCCAGCGGGCGACGCTGGAAGTCGTCGATACCGAGCCGGTCACCAAGGGCCAGACCGCGTCCTCTTCCTACAAGCCGGCAGTGCTTTCCAATGGCGTGCGAACGGCCGTGCCGCCGCATATCACCGTCGGTACCCGGATCGTGGTCATGACCGAAGATGGCTCTTACGTGGAGCGCGCCAAGGAATAAACTGTTCACGGGGGTTCGGCGTCGGGGGAGCGACGGGTTGACTGGGAGAGGGGTCGGGATCATCAGGCGTCTACTGGCAACGCTCTTGTTGCTCCAGGCCGGTACCACGTTGCTCGGCGCCCAGGAATTCCAGACACCTGCGGTATCGGTCGTTCGCGTCGAGTGGCGCGCGGTTCTCGATCAGCTGCGCGTCGAGATCGGCGCCACGCCAGGAATCGCCAGCGATTTTGCTTTCGTAAGCCTCCGCCGGCTGGGCGCGTCCGATCCGCGATCGATGCCGGCATTGGTGCAGTTGAATGCGCTCACCTCCCCGATCTTTACCGGGATAGGACGCAGTCCGCTACCGGTGTTGCTGCCGTTCGACACCGCCGCCTATATCGAGGCGCAGCGCGGCGGCGGGCAAACCGGCCTGTCGACGGCGCGTTACCAGGCCGACTTCCGGCCTGTCGACTTCTTCGAGGCCGGGCCTGCCGGCTATGACGCGGTGTTCTCGCTGGAGCCCGGTGCGGTTGCCGGCCTGCCGCAGCGAACATTTGCCAGGCCCGTCGAGGTGCATATCACGGGTTCGCTGCTCACCTATGACGTCGCCGATCCCCTGGGAGGCAAGGGCGAGCCGGTGAAGGCGCTTTCGGCGCGGTACCCGGATTTGCGTCGCTTCATCCGCGAAGGTTATGTCCGCTACGCCTTCATGCGCTTCGGCGTGCCCTATGTGGTGTCCGTCCAGTGTCTCGATTCGGCGCCGCGCGCGCGGCGGCTGGCCTGCCGTGAGGCTTATCCCATAGCCGAGCGCTTTCTGAAGGCACTACGGATCGCGGGCGGTCTGCCCTCGCGGCCGCGCAACGACATCGCGGGGGGAATTGCCGAACGCCCGTGGGTTCAATCGCCCGAGTTCACCTACCGCTCGGTCGGCAACATCATCGTCAACAGCGGCTACCATCGCCAGACGGGCCGTCCCGACTTCACTGCCTATTCGCAGATCCGCTTTCCTCTGGAGGCTCCCGCTTTCGTGCATTCGCAATCCTTCGGCCGCCGCCGCTCAAGCGACAAGACCGACCAGCCGAACAGCACCTATCCCTGGCGGGACAATTTTTGCGAAGCGCGCAGCTTCAGCGTTGGCCAGTGCGCGAACGGCTTCGGCCACCAGGGCGAGGACATTCGCGCAGGCGCTTGCCCGGCCAGACGCGAGGGCCCTGATGCCTGCGAACCCAGACGGCAGCCGGTCTTCGCCGTGCGCGATGCAGTTGTGATCCGCTCACCCAAACAACAGGCGGCGACGCTGCAAATCAACACCCGCAACGAGCACATCCGCTTCCGCTACATGCACATGAATCCTCTCGCGATGGATGCGGACGGCCTGTTGAACGGGCGCCGTGTCGGGGAAGGTGAGAAGATCGGCGTTGTCTCGAACTTTCTCGATCATCCCAACGGCACCAGCCGCCACCTGCATTTTGATGTCCAGGTCTTCACGCGTGACGGCTGGATCTGGGTCAATCCTTACGTGACCCTGATTTCGGCCTATGAGCGACTGATCCGCGGTCGAGGTCATGAGATCGGACCGGAGATTGCCGCAGCCCCCACCGTCGCGCATGCCTTGCCCGACGATGCCCTGCGCCCCAACCTGCAGGAAGGCAGTGAGAATTGACGCCCGGTACAGCATCGTTACAAGAATTTCGCCATTATGCTGGCCTAGGGAGCGGAATCGGCTCCCGGTGGCCGATTGACCGGTTGGCCAGCTGAGCTAAAATCGCTTGCCGGTTGAAGGACTACTGCCGCCACATGCGCTGGTTTCGTGATCATATAAAGCAGGGTTCATGGCTTGCGCTGATCGCGCTCGTCATCAACCTTGGTTTGTTGTTCGGTCACGTCCACAGCGTTGACGGAGCGGTCACACGGGTTGGCAGCAGCCTTGTCGCCACCATCGCAACCCCCGCCGCTCAGGCGAACCAGGGCCAGCCGACAGACACCCATCCGGATTATCTCTGCCCCATCTGCGTGGCGGCTACCACCTTGGGCAGCGCGCTGGCAACGGCGCCGCCGGCGTTGGCGATCGAATTCGCCGCGACCCGGATCGATCGCATTGTCGTCGCCGAGCTTTTCGGCGTGCCATCGCCGCGGGCTGCATTTCAATCGCGCGGACCACCGATTTCCTGACGTCGCTGCTTCCTCCTTTGGCGCGGCCAAACAAGACTTTGCCGTTGCCGTAGGGGAGAGGCACCTTTCGTCTTTGCCCGGTAAGTAGAGACCTTCGTCTCATCGCCGCGGCAAATCCGGGTCGGGAATGCACCCATGTCCTGCATTTCGTTCTTGCAGTTGCGCCGAGCGGTCTTGCAATCCGTATCGACACTTGCCGTGCTCGCAACGACGAGCGCGGTAACGCTTGCGCAACAGAACGACAACACCCCGCAACAGCCGCAGGCAACGCCAACGCCGCAGCCTTCCGCTTCTCCTGCGGCTGAGCCTCCCCCGGCACAGGCCGGTGCCCCGCCGTCCGCGGTGCAGCAGCCCGCTGCCGGCAATGTTCTGCCCGAGACTCGCGTGGTCGCGCCGGTCGAGCGGCGACAGCCGCGCAAGCCGCCGACCCGGGTCGTGACAAACCAGCCGCCCGCGCCGACGCAGACACAGGCGCAGGTCGTCGCCGCCCAGAATGACAAGCTTGATGCCGCGCGGAAAACCATATTCACGACCGCGGGTGCAGGCTCCTACGAGGTAACCCGTCAGGCCATCGAGGCACTGCCACAGGGAACCAACACCACGCTCGACAAGGTGTTGCTGCAGCTGCCGGGTGTGACCCAGGATTCAGCCGCGAGCGGCGAGCTGCACGTGCGCAACGAGCACGCCAATCTTCAGTACCGCATCAACGGCGTCATGCTGCCCGATGGGGTGAGCGGTGGGTTTGGACAGTTTCTGGATTCGGGCATCGTCGGCAGCATGAGCCTGCTGACCGGCGCGCTTCCCGCACAATATGGCTTGCGCACGGCTGGCGTCCTGGACATCACGACCAAGACGGACGCATTCGACAATTCCGGCAAGGCCAGCGTCTATGGCGGCAGCCACGAGAACATCACGCCGTACGTGGAATACGGAGGCACCTCCGGACAAACCCAATATTACGTTTCGGGCCGCTACTATTACAGCAATCTCGGCATCGAGAATCCGACGCCGGCGCCGGAGGCCATTCACGACCGCACGCAACAGGAAAAGGGTTTTCTCTATCTTTCCACCGTGCTCGATCCAGAGAGCCGCCTGACCCTGATCAGCGGTGTTTCCAACTCGTTGTATCAAATCCCCAACAATCCCGGACAACCGTCCAGATTCATGACGCCCACCGTCTCGAGTTTCGATTCCGCATTTCTCAACGAGCGGCAGCAGGAGATCAGTCAGTTCAACGTGCTGGCCTACCAGCATTCGGCCGAAGGCATCGACTACCAGATTTCCTACTTCAACCGTTACAACCAGCTGCACTTCTTGCCCGATCCACTCGGCGATCTCATCATCAACGGCGTCGCCTCGAACGTCTACCGGCAGAGCTACGTCAACGGTTTCCAGGAAGATACCGCCTGGCATGTCGCCGATGCGCATACGCTGCGATTCGGATTCTTCACCAGCGCGGAGCGCTCTCTCGTCACCGGAATCGATACCACCTTCCCGGGCAGCCCCGTGACCGGTCAGGAGTTCGACCCGACCACCGGCGTTCCGCTGCCCCCCGTCACCATCTTCGACTCCAGCTCAAAGCTTGGCTGGCTGCTCGGCAGCTATGTTCTGGACGAGTGGAAGATCACCAATCAGCTGACGCTGAACGCGGGATTGCGCTTCGATCAGATGTATCAATACGTCAATGCCAACCAGTTCAGTCCGCGCGTCAGCCTGACGTGGGTGCCCTATGACGGCACCACCTTCCACGCCGGCTATGCCCGCACCTTTACCCCGCCGTCACAAGTGATTGCCGCGCCCACCAATATCGCGCTGTTCCAGGGCACAGTGGCCGCACCGCTCGTGCAACAGAACGATCCGGTGCTGCCCGAGCGCGCCCATGTCTTCGATGTCGGCGTGGTCCAGAAGGTTTGGCCGGTTCCCGGCCTCGAAGTCGGCCTCGACGGATACTACAAGATCGCCCGTGACCTGCTCGACGACGGGCAGTTCGGCCAAGCCTATGTGCTCGATGGTTTCAACTTTGACAAGGCGAACAATCTCGGCGTCGAGCTCAAGGCGCTCTACACCATGGGCAATCTCAAGCTTTACGGCAACCTTGCCTGGGCGCGCCAGCTCGGCACCGATATCGTCTCCAACCAGTTCCTGTTCACTCCCGACGAATTGGCCTACATCGCCACGCATTATATTTATACCGACCACAGCCAGTACTTGACGGCTTCGGCGGGCGCCTCCTATCTGTGGAACGACACCCGCTTCAGCGCGTCGATGATCTACGGCAGCGGGCTGCGTTCGGGCTTTGCAAACACCGACCACGTGCCGTCCTACACGCAGGTCAACATGGGTGTTTCGCACGACTTCTACCTCGTCGCACCGAACAAGCCGACGACGCTGCGTTTCGACGTCGTGAACGTATTCGACAAAATCTACGAAATCAGGGACGGCTCAGGTATCGGCGTTTTCGCGCCGCAGTTCGGGCCACGCCGTGCCTTCTATTTCGGAATTTCGCAGAAGATATGAAAGTAGCCTGGCACCCAATCGGCAGGATGATCGGCCAAAGAGAGCAAGAAATGCATCAGAGCAGCAAGAAGCACGCAAGCGGCAGGATTTGGCGGCGGCCGATGCCGGTAATCGGAGGCCTGTCATCGGCGCTTGCGCTGTTGTCGCAGCCTGCTTTCGCCCAAGGCCCAAATCCGTTGTTGCCGCACAACCTGTCGCCATGGGGTATGTTTCTCAACGCCGACATCGTGGTGAAAGCGGTGATGATCGGCCTTGCTTTCGCTTCGCTCGTGACATGGACGGTGTGGCTTGCCAAGACGCTCGAGCTGCGTGGCGCGAAAAGGCTGGCACGGCGCCGGCTTGAAATGCTGGAGAGCGGCGGAAATCTGCTCGAGGCTGTCCGTGCCTGCAAGAAAGATCGGGATGCCGTCGCACAGCTGATCCTGTCCACCGCGCGCGAAGCCGAGTTGTCGGGCGGTATGATCGACGAGGGTTTCAAGGAACGCGTGGCCTTGCGGCTGGAGCGGGTGGAGGCAGCAATGACCCGGCAGGTCTCGCGCGGTGTCGGCATTCTCGCAACCATCGGCGCCACGGCGCCCTTCGTCGGACTGTTCGGCACGGTGTGGGGCATCATGAACTCCTTCATCGGCATTTCCGAATCTCACACCACCAATCTTGCGGTGGTTGCCCCCGGCATCGCCGAAGCACTGCTTGCCACCGCGCTCGGGCTTGTTGCGGCCATCCCGGCGGTCGTGATCTACAACCACCTCGCCCGCGTGATTGCCGGTTATCGAACGCAATTGGGTGATGCCTCGGCACAACTGTTGTTGCTGATCAGCCGTGGCCAGCGCGGCCGCGCCGCCCCATTGTCGCACGCTGCGGAGTAACGACCATGGCCCTGCGGATTGGCTCGCGCTCACCTGGCGACGACCTCGAAATTCAGCACGAGATCAACGTCACGCCGTTCATCGACGTCATACTGGTGCTGCTCATCATCTTCATGGTGGCAGCGCCGCTCGCAACCGTCGACATCGGCGTCAATCTCCCGGCCAGCACGGCACCCGAGCAACCTCGACCGGACAAGCCGGTCTTTCTCACCATCAAGGCAGATCAGACAATCGCGGTGGGCCAAACCGTCGTTTCGCTGGACGCTCTCGCAAGCGCGCTCGACGCCGCCACCAACAACCACAAGGACGAGACGATCTTCGTCCGAGCCGACAAGTCATTGAGCTATGGCGACCTGATGGGCGTGATGAATACGATGCGTGACGGCGGCTATCTCAAGCTTGCTCTTGTCGGCCTGGAAACACCGGCTGAGAAAAGATGAGCACCCTCGCGCTACATTTGCCGGAAAAGCACGGGATTCCCCGCTGGGTCTTTGCCGCCTTGACCATCCTGCTCGCGCATATCGCGATCGTGGCCATCATCGCGCTGTGGTATGGGCGCCGGCCTGTGGAGCCGGCCATCATGCCCGCGATCGCCGTGACGCTTGAACCGGTTGAAGCCAGTTCACCCGAAATCCCGGATCAGGACATCGCCGTGGGACCGCCCATGCAACAAGCCGAACAGGCTCCACGCGAGCCGCCCAAGGAAGAGAAGCCGGTGGAAAAGGTGGAGCAGCCGCCGTCGCCGCCGCAACAGGCCGAGATCACGCTGCCTCGGGTCGAGCCGAAGGAAATCGAGAAGCCGGTCGTTCAGCCGCCCGCGCCCGAAACCCTGGCGCCGCCCAAGAGCGAGCACGTCGGCCAATTCACCGCGGCCAGCGCCAAAGCCTACAACGACCTGGTGTTTGGCCACCTGCAACGCTTCAAGCGTTATCCCCCCGCGGCACGAGGAGCCTTCGGCAAGGTCCTGCTGTGGTTCGAACTGAACCGCGCAGGTGAGGTGATCCGCAGCAGGATCGAGAAATCCTCCGGCAATGCCGTACTCGATGAGGAAGCACTCAACCTTCTGCGGCGCGCCAACCCGTTCCCGCAATTTCCGGCCGCAAAACCCGGAAACCAGGATAGCTACACTGCGCCGGTGAATTTTGCGCACTGACGATGGAGCCGCCAATTGCCGAAAACCTGCAGCGATAAGGTTTTGCCGCTAGATTGAAGCCATGAAACACGCCCAGTCCCGACCTAACCCAACACGCCGCGCGTTGCTGCGCTTTGGCTTGGCCGCTTTCGCCGCGCGACCTCTCGCCGTCTTCGCCGCCTCACCTTCGGGCTTCGATCAATGGCGCGACAATTTTCGCGCGCGCGCTCTTGCAAAGGGCATAACGGAGGCGACTTGGAACCGCGCCATGGGCCATGTCGAGCCTGACATGACCGTGTTCAAGCAAATCCACAACCAGCCGGAGTTCAACGAACAAATCTGGCAATACATCAACAGGCGCGTTTCCGACTGGCGCATCATCAACGGCAAGGAGGCGCTAAAGGCCAACGCGGCGCTGTTCGATCGGATCGAGCGGGATTTCGGGGTCGAGCGTGGCACCCTGCTCGCGCTCTGGGGCGTCGAGTCAGCCTATGGCGATCCGCTGGTGCAGCAAAATCATATGCGACCGGTGTTTCCTTCGCTTGCGGCCCTTGCCTGGAACGAGCCCCGCCGCAAGGCCTATTGGGAGAGCGAACTCATCAATGCGCTCCGCATCGTCGATCGCCGCTGGAGCACACCCGAGGAGATGCGCGGCTCGTGGGCTGGTGCGATGGGCCACACCCAATGGATGCCCGAAGTGTGGCTCAATGTGGGGATCGACTATGACGGCGACGGAAAGATTTCGCCGTTCGGCAAGCCGGACGATGCACTTGGTTCAACCGCAAGATTTCTCATCAATCGTGGCAGGTATCACCGGGGCGAGCATTGGGGTTACGAGGTGCGCACGCCTGGCGGGGCCGCAGGTGGCAGCCGGACCTATGCAGCCTGGACCAACGTCGGCGTGACCCGCGCCGATGGTCAGCCATTCCCGCAACCGAACGCGTCGGCGCAGATGTGGATTCCTGTACCAGGCGGACCCGCCTTCCTGCTGGGCCCGAACTTCTATGCGGTTCGCAGCTACAATCCTTCGATGAACTACGCGCTCGCGATCTGCCACCTTGGCGATCGCATTCTTGGTGGGCCATCCTTCATCCAGCCGTTCCCGAGCTCCGAGCGCGCGCTGACGCTCGCGGAAGTGCAGGAGATGCAAACGCGCCTCACCAGGGCCGGCTTCGATACAGGCGGCACCGACGGGCGCGTCGGCAACGATACGATGAAGGCGATCCGGGACTATCAGATCAAAATGGGTCTGTTGCCCGCCGACGGTTACGGCGGCCTGAAGGTGCTGGCGAGCTTGCGGCAAGGCAGTTAGGCCGTACCCATAAATTCGCGCGTACCGATGCGGTGTAAGGGTGCCCGCCTTACCCGGCGTCATTTTAGCGGCGTTAGTTCGCAGGTTTGGCACCGAGCACGTTATACGCAGCCAAAGGACGTCCAATACCCTTGAGCGTAAACTCACCCATCGGCTCAACCGTGACGGCGTCTCTGACCGCCGTGAAAACGCGCGGGCTAATCAGGATCTGACCGGGCTTGGCTTCGTCGCAAAGCCGAGAGGCTAGGTTGGATACGTTGCCAATTGCGGCATAGTCGAAACGCCCCTCGAACCCGATGGTGCCGAGCGTGGCAAATCCGTGCGCGATACCGATGCCGAAGCCGACATCGTGGCCTAGCTGACGCCACTTTTCCATCAAGGCCCCCATGGCCTCACGCGTTTCGAGCGCCATCAGCACCGCCCGGAGCGCCGGGTTGTCGACGAGAACCGGGTCGTTGAAGACCACCATCACCCCGTCGCCGGCGTAGCGTTCAAGCGTCCCGCTGTACTTGATGATGATTTCGCCAATCGCTGCATGGTAGTCGCGCAGCAACGCCATCACGTCTTCCGGGGCGGAGGCTTCAGAGAAGCCCGTAAAGCCGCGCAGGTCACAGAACAGCGCCGTTATCTCGCGGCGATGACTTTCGAGCTGTTTTTCCGTCCCGGATGCGACGATCAAATCGGCTACCTGCGGCGGCAGGAAGCGTCGCAACCGACCCATGCGCTCGATTTCGCCAACTTGATCGGCCACGCGCTGTTCGAGTTGCTGGTTCAGCTCGACCAGTTCCTGTGACTGAGTTTCCAGCTTGCTTGCCTGTTCCTGAACCAATCTGTAACTTTCGCGCAACTCATTTAGCAGCCGCGCGTTCTCGATGGCGATGACAGCCTGTTTGGCAAAATTAGCAATGAGCTCTATTTGCTTTACAGTAAAAGGTTTGACCTCCTGGCGGTAAATGGTGATCGCGCCGATCACCTCATCTTCCCGAAGCATCGGGACGACCGCGAGGGTGCGGGCCCCGGCAAGTTCGACCAGCTCAACTGTCGCCTCGGAGCGGTCAAGATATGCGGGAGTGGTACGCATGTCAGGCAGGTGAACCACTTGCTTGCTGCGAATCAGGGTGGCCATCGCGCCTTCTGGATACGGACGAAAGACCTTGTCGATTCGAGCTTTGGCAAATTCCGCTGGCGCATTGTAGAGAGCTACCTGGCGTGCCAAACCGTTCTCGATCAAATTCATTCCCCCGAACTCCGCGCCGCAAACGCGCGTTGCATTTTCCAACATCTTTTCGAACACCGGGGCCAGGTCGCCCGGGGAGGAACTGATGATCTGCAGCACGTCGGACGTTGCGGTCTGCTGCTCCAGCGATTGCCGCAGCTCATTGAGCAATCGAGCATTCTCGATGGCAATGACGGCCTGCGCGGCGAAGTTCTTAACCAGCTCGACTTGGTTGTCTGAAAAGGTGCCGGCGTCTTGCCGATACATGTTGATTGCGCCGATCACCTCACTTTCTTTGACCATAGGAACGGACAAAACGGCGCGGTAACCGCCAAGTTCGACCAGAGCGACACGATTTTGGTCACGTTCGAAATAGGCCGGTTCTGCGATCAGGTCCGGAATTTGGATGGGCTGCCTTGCCTTTTTGCTCCGATAGAGACTGGTGCTCGGTCCAACGCGTATTACCGGCTCGCGTTGATGCAATTCCGCTAATGCAGGTGGTGTGTTGTGTTCGGCAGCCACACGAAAATCTTCCCCCTCGCAGAGAAACAGAGTACCGAATTTCGCCTCGCAGATCCGCACAGCATAGGCAAGCATCGTCTCAAACACAGGCTTGAGCTCAGCGGGCGAGCTCGAGATGACCTTGAGCACCTCTGAGGTCGCCGTCTGCTGCTCGAGCGCCTCGGACAGGTCGTCGGTGCGCTGGCGCAACTCTTTCAGCAACCGAGCGTTCTCGATCGCAATTACGGCCTGCGCTGCAAAGTTTTGGAGCAGCGTCACGTGCTGTTCCGAGAACGGTCTTACCTCCTGCCGATAGACGGTGATCACGCCGAGTACCACGTCGTCTCGGACAAGGGGCACTTGCAGAGCCGCTCGCGCACCACCGAGATCGACCAGTGCTCGTCGTTGCGGGTCCCCGGAAAGATATGGCTCCTCGGCAGCAAGGTCGACATTTTGAATGGCCGACCGCTCACCTTGAAGGAAGAGGTACGGCGCGGTGTGCGGTCCGGGGACTACACTCGTATGGCGCAGATAGCTGGCGTAGGCTGCTGGAACGCCAAACAGTGCTTTGACGGCGTAGCAATCGCCTTCAAAAATCCACAACCCTCCGAACGCCGCTTCGCAGAGCAGCAACGCTCTTTTGAGCATTGCATCGAACACCGGGGTGAGCTCAACGGGGGACGAACTGACGACTTGCAGCACCTCTGACGTAGCGCTCTGCTGCTGCAGTGCCTCTTTGAGTAGTTTTCGCGTTTTGGCGAGTTCGCGCGACCGCCGATCGAGCTGCTTCTGCAGGTCTGTAGCCAAACCTCGGCTTGCCGGCGCGCGGGTTGACTTGCCACCCTTGGGCTTGCGGGGACGGGAGCTACGCGCGGACATCACTGCGTGGCCCCCTCGAGAACAAGTCCGCGAGCATGATTGACGCGGTGCGTGACAAGCCTGTCAGCAAGACTCTTGACCCCCATGTTCAACCGAATTTAGCACATCGAAGGTGCGCTGCGAGAGGCCAAATGAGCACACGTCCTGGTAGACCGTCACGATCTGCGTGGAGCTGTCCCCCCAAACATGCCGCCGTCGATCACGAGCTCAGTTCCGGTCACGTAGCTGGAGGCATCGGAGGCCAGATACAGGACGCCGTTGGCGATGTCGCGCGCCTGGCCGGCGCGCCCCAGCGGCGTCACCAGTTTTGCCCGCTCCTCTGGATCGATCGGCGCGTTCACACCAGCGGCTCCCGCAGGAACCTTTCCCCAGATCGGCGTGTCGATAATTCCGGGATGGACCGAGTTGACCCTGATGCCATCGCCTGCCGAGGCGCACTCCATCGCGATCGCCTTGGCGAACAACCGCACGCCGCCCTTGGTCGCGCAATAACCCGCAAGCGTCGCGCCGCCACGCAAGCCAGCCAGCGACGACATCATGATGATGGAGCCGCCACCGCTCTTGCGCATTAGCGGCAGGCAATGTTTTACCGAAAGGAACACGCCGTCGAGATTGATGGCGGTCTGCCTGCGCCAGTCCTCCAGCGACATTTCCACGATCGAGGGCACCGCGATTCCGATGCCGGCGTTCGAAACCAGGATATGGAGCCGGCCATAGCGGCGCTCCACTTCGGAAGCGACCTCAGCCCAGCGCGCCTCGCTGGTGACGTCGTGATGAAGGAACATTGCCTCGCGACCCGCTCGCCTGATGCCCGCGACCACCTCCGGCCCCTTCAGCTCGTCGACGTCGCTGACCACGACGGAAGCGCCCTCCTGCGCCAGCAGCTCCGCGACCGCAGCACCAATGCCCGATGCCCCACCTGTCACCAGCGCGACCTTGCCTGCAACCTGCCCTGCCATTTTCACTCCTCACCCGCTTCTTGAAAATCCTACCTGATCACCGCCGGCCCCTGATCGGGCACCGCGACGTCGACCACGCGCAACTGCACGCGCTCCTTTCCCTGATAGCGGTCCACGGCCAGCGATCCCGCCACATGCAACGGTTGCTCGCGATGCTGCACCAACGCGTTGCCCAGCCTTTGGCCGAGCGCGCGAAACGCGATGCCATTGAGGATCGCACCGTCACCGGATTTGAAACGCACGCGTAAATGTGCTTGCCCAACTTCATCGGCGAACACAAGCTGGTGCGACGGCAGCGCAACCACCGGCTCCGGATTGCCGCTGCCGAAGGGACCGGCACGGTTGAGCGTCGCTACCAGTTCTGTCGTCGCGCCGCGCGCGGTAAGTGCACCGTCAATCACGAGTTCATTGACGTGCCGCGACCGCGCGACATCGTGGGCGAGCGCGCTTTCCATATAGGCGCGGAATTCCGCGAGCTTCTCCTTGCGTAAGGTGACGCCGGCGGCCATCGCGTGTCCCCCACCTTTCAGCAGCACGCCATCGGCAACCGCCTGCCGCACTGCCTTGCCGAGATCGACGCCGGAGATCGAGCGGCCCGAGCCTGTACCGATGCCGCCCGGTTCGAGTGCGATAGCAAAGGCGGGACGGCCGAATTTTTCCTTCAGCCGCGAAGCGACAAGTCCGACCACGCCGGGATGCCAGCCTTCGGACGCGGTGACGACCACACTGCCCTTGTCTTCGAGGCCGAGGGAGGCCAGTGCCTCGGCTTCGGCCTGAGCTTCGGCCGCCTGCTCGATGACGCGGCGTTCGCTGTTGAGGCGGTCGAGTTCGGCCGCGATCCGGCCGGCCTCGGAAACATCGCCCTCCAGCAGCAATCGCACGCCGAGATCGGCCCGACCGATCCGCCCGCCGGCATTGATGCGCGGCCCCAGCATGAAGCCTAGATGCCAGGCTTCGGGCGGGCCGCTCAACCTTGAGACATCCATTAACGCGGTATGACCGACATGGTCGCGGCGACGCATGGCGATCAGGCCCTTGGCAACGAATGCGCGGTTAAGACCGATCAGCGGCGCGACATCGGCAACGGTGCCGAGCGCGACGTGATGCAGCATGCCGAGCAAGTCCGGTTCCGGCATCTCGCTGGTCCAGAACCCGCGCCCGCGCAGTTCGCGGTTGACGGCAACCAGCGTGATGAGAGTGAGGCCAACCGCCGCGAGATAGCCGAGACCGGAAAGATCGTCGGGCCGGTTTGGATTGACCAGCGCATCGACCTCCGGCAAATCGTCGCCAACCTGATGGTGATCGATCACGACCACCGAGAGGCCGAGACGCCTTGCTTCCGCAAGCGGCTCGAGACTGTTGGTGCCGCAATCGACGGTGATCAGCAGCGTCGCGCCCTTGGCGGCCAGCATCCTGACCGCCTCGGTGTTGGGGCCGTAGCCCTCGAACAGGCGGTCGGGAATATGGATCAGTGGATCGAGGCCGCAGTGGCGCAGGTGCCAGGCAAGCAGGGCGGCCGACGTTGCGCCGTCCACGTCATAGTCGCCGAAGATTGCGACCTTCTCGGCTCTTGTGGCCGCATCCGCGATGCGCCTTGCGGCCGTTTCCATCTGTGTCACCGTAGACGGATCGGGCATCAGCTTGCGGATGGTCGGATCAAGGAAATCCGCAATGTCGTCGATTGCGACATCGCGTCCTGCCAGCACGCGCGCCAGCATCTCGCTCAGCTGATAGCGCTGGGCGATCGCCAGTGCCTGCGCTGACCCCCGTGCATCGAGCCGGTCGCGCCAGAGTTTTCCGGTCAGAGACTGCGTCACGCCGAGAAAGGCCGGCGGCGCTTGTGAGGGCATAGCGGTCGCAGGAAGCGTCATGGTGACATCGTGCCCCGGACTTTAGCGCGCACGCAAGCACTGCGCTGCTGATCCGCCACCCATCAACAAACTTGTTGTGGGTCTTGCTCCGCGCGCAATCGGCGAGCGCCATGCGCCGTCCTCCCGGAAACGAGAGCTTCAGCAGCTTGCGAAAGCGCGTGCGCGAAAAAATCGATTTCTCAAGACAATTCAATCTGATTTGGGTGGTCCAGTCCCTTTCAAAAAAATATTTCGCTATGCCCGTCGGGCAAATCATCTCTACAAGCTCGCGCCATCCCGCGCTCGATAAGAGGGGCGCTTCGCGATTGTCACGAGTGTAGGGCGCGGGATGCGATGGACGCGGCGCATCGACTGACGAGCGGTGTTGCGCGCGGACGGCGAAGTCGTGTGGTCCTGACACACCAAGGCAGGTGTCAAGTTGGCGAGGATGCTTTACATCGCGCCGATGACGGAGGCAACAAAGCCCGGTCTCCGGGGAGAGCGCGAAGGAAACCGTAAAACCATCGCGCAGGGAATGCCGGTGATACGGCTTTCACCTGTGGTGACTACCGCTCGTGTGCTTTTTCCATTTGCACGCGAGGCCGTGGGTGTGGGCTGAAGCACCCGGCATTCCCTGCGCCCTCTTCTGTTGAGGGACACGTTTCTGGCTCAACTCGCGCGCTCTCGCGCCGCGGGAACGCGAAGGTGCATCTGAGTGAACCGTCATTGCGAGCGCCAGCGAAGCAATCCAGGACTTCCCAGCGCGTAGGGTGGGCAAAGGCGCTTAAGCGCCGTGCCCACCATGATCGTGGTGAGACGAGGTGGGCTCGCTTCGCTTAGCCCACCCTACGACTGACTCGTCATGCCCGGCCTTGTGCCGGGCATCCACGTTCTTCGTGCGTCAAGACGTGGATGGCCGGGACTAGCCCGGCCATGACGGAGGGATTCGTGCTTACTCCACCGATTGCGACCGCGGGAGCCACGGAACCGACCCTACCCTACGTCCCACCCCAGCGCCCCCAGCACCGGCTCGATGACCATCAGCACCGGAAATCAACACCCCATTCGATCGGCTATGCCGCCAAAATCGCTCGCAACGATATCCCAATCGCCCCTGGCCTCAAGATCGTATTTCTGCAATGGCCCATATTCGCCGGGCCGCGCCACGAAAGCCGTTTTCAGCCCGAGCTTCTGCGCGGCTTTCAAATCATGATTGTGGGCAGCCACCATCATCACCTGCTCCGGCGGCAGGCAAAGCAGCTTTGCGGCGCCGAGATAGGTCTCCGGATCGGGTTTATAGTGCTCGAACAGTTCCGCCGACATGATGAGGTCCCACGGCAGGCCGGCAAACTTCGCCATGTTGGTGAGAAGCGCAACATTGCCGTTGGAGAGCGGCGAGATGATGTACTTCGTCTTCAACCGCACAAGCCCCGCCACGCTGTCTGGCCAGGGGTGCAGGCGGTGCCAGCCCATGGTGAGATAGTGCAGGTCAGCTTCATTCAATCCTGTGATCTTGAGTTGCTCGACCAGCTTTCCCAGCGAACGCCGGTGCAAGACGTCAAGAATCACATAGCCGCGCTCGGGATGCTGGCGCACCTCCTCCATCGAGGCGGTATAGACCGCGCGCCAGCCATCCACCAGCGCGGTCCAATCGGCCTTGATGGCGCGCCTCTGCGACCATCCCGTGAAATCATTGATCAGGCTGGTGCGCCAATCCACCACGGTGCCGAACACGTCGAACAGCAGCGCCTTCACGGCTGAAACATCGGACATGATCGCTCCCTTTTTTCCTGCGCTGCCGGCTGACGGTCTGCGTCACGCCCTTCAGGACCGGCGAAGGTCAATCGAGGTGGAACTTGTCGAGCTGCCGATGCTCGGCCTTGATTGTGCGCACCGTGCCGGTGACCGAGCGCATCACCACGGTCTCGGTCTCGATAACATTGTCCTTGCGGAACTTCACACCGGTCAACAGCGAACCCGTAGTGACGCCAGTCGCCGCGAACAGGCAATCGCCTTTCACCATGTCCTCGATGTCATAGATCATGCGGGGATCGGTGATGCCCATCTTGCGGGCGCGTTCGCGCTTCTCGTCGGTGTCGAGAATGAGCCGGCACTGCATCTGCCCGCCGATGCAGCGGAGCGCGGCCGCCGCAAGGACGCCCTCAGGCGCCCCGCCGGTGCCGATATACATGTCGACTCCGGTCTCCTCCGGGGTGGCCGTGTGAATGACGCCGGCCACGTCACCGTCGGTGATGAGTTGCACCGCGGCGCCCGTGCTGCGAACCCCCTGGATGATGTCGGCATGGCGCGGACGATCAAGCACCAGGACGGTGATTGCGGAAGTTTCAACGCCCTTGGCCTTGGCAAGCCGACGCACGTTGTCGGCCGGGCTAGCGTCGAGTTCGACCACGCCCTTGTTGTAGCCGGGCCCGATCGCAATTTTCTGCATGTAGACATCCGGCGCGTGCAGCAGCGTGCCGCCATCGGCCATCGCCATGGTCGCGATCGCTCCGGGCATGTTCTTGGCACAGAGCGTCGTCCCCTCCAGCGGGTCGACTGCGATGTCGACTTTCGGGCCGGCATTCAGACCGACCTTCTCGCCGATGAACAACATCGGTGCCTCGTCACGCTCGCCCTCGCCGATCACCACCGTGCCTTCGATCGGCAGCTTGTTGAGCTCGCGGCGCATCGCATCCACCGCCGCCTGGTCGGCAGCCTTCTCGTTGCCATGACCCCGCAGTCGCGCCGCCGAAACTGCAGCGCGTTCGGTCACGCGCACGATTTCAAGCGTCAGAATACGCTCCAGCAACAGCTGCGGCGGAACGGATATATGGGTTGACATGGACGCACTCCCTGGATCTTCGAGCAGGCCCAGCGGCCCACAAACAATTGTTGGGCGCGACGGTTCCAAGTCGAATCGCCATCGCGCTGTGGCCTGTCATTTGCGCCTGATCTGTTCTGAAAACGTACCCACTTTTCCGAATCGTGCGCTAGTTCTTTTCAATCCGTATCACCTGCGGACGGCCACTGATAACCTTGTCGCGTTGCACCGCCTTGAGCGCGCGATGAACGGCGTCTTCATGGGTGGCGTAGGTGATCAGGATGACCGGAACCTGCGAGGCCTTTCCCGCAGATTGTGCGGCGCCACCGCCATCCGGGTGACGCTGCACGATCGATTCGATCGAAATCTTCTGTTCCGCCAGGCGCGTCGCTATCGTTGCCGCCGTGCCGGGGAGATCTCGCGCCATCAGGCGAATATAGTAACCGCCTTCGTGGCGCTCCATGGGAGCCTTGCTCGTCACGCGCAAGCGGTCCACCGGACGACCAAAGGGTTTGACGCGCAGTCCGCGCGCGATGTCGGCAATGTCGGCAACTACCGCGGAAGCCGTCGCAGCCCCGCCCGCACCGGGGCCTACCAGCGTCATCGGCGGAATACCCTCTACGTCAATGGTGACCGCGTTGGTGACATCCATCACCTGTGCGATCGAGGAGGATTTCGGCACCATGGTGGGGTGGACGCGCTGTTCGATGCCCTTCGCAGTCCTGACTGCAACCCCAAGCAACTTGACGCGATAGCCGAGATCAGCGGCGGCGCGCAAATCCTCCGGTGCGATCGACGAGATGCCTTCAACATAGACCGCGCCCTGCGCGACCTTGGTACCAAAGGCAAGGCTCGCCAGGATCGCGAGCTTTTGTGCGGTGTCGTGGCCGTCGACGTCAAAAGACGGGTTGGCCTCGGCATAGCCCAGACGCTGCGCATCCTTCAGACATTCGGCGAACGACAATCCCTCCTGCTCCATCCTGGTCAGAATGTAATTGCAGGTGCCGTTGAGAATACCGTAGACGCGATTGATACCGGCCGCTGCCAGGCCTTCGCGCAAGGTTTTCACGATCGGGATCGCAGCGCCGACGGCTGCCTCGAAATTCAACGCACCGCCATGCTTTTCGGCCGCATGCGCCAGGCGCAGGCCGTGTTTGGCGATCAGCGCCTTGTTGGCCGTCACCGCCGACTTGCCCGATTTCAACGCCGCCTCGATCGCCGACAGCGCGGGTTCACCCGACCCCCCGATCAATTCGACCAGGCAGTCGATTTCGGGATTGTTTGCGAGTTCCAGCGGAGACTTCGCCCATGTGATGCCGCGAAGGTCGATGCTGCGCTTCTTGACCTTCGAGCGCGCGGTGACGGCGACCACGCGCACGGATCGCCCGCAGCGCGCCGACAGCGCGCGGCTTTCGTTCTCGATCAGGCGGACGACTTCGGCGCCAACGGTGCCGAGCCCCGCAATACCCACCTTCAGGGGTGCGACCATCATCCAGGACCTTGCGGAAGATTTATCGCCGGTTAGCGAGAGGAACCACGTTGTGCAACGTTTCGATGCCGCTTTCAAGGAAGCGGCGCACACCCCGGGCGGCCTGGCGAATGCGCTGCTCGTTTTCCACCATGGCGATGCGGACATACCCCTCGCCGTGCTCGCCGAAAGCCACGCCCGGCGAAACCACAACGCCGGATTTTTCGACCATCAGGGTCGCAAACTGCATGCTTCCGACGCCGCGGAAGGCCAAGGGCAACGGGGCCCAGGCGAACATCGAGGCTTCCGGTGGCGGAATCTCCCAGCCCGCGCGCCCGAACGACTCGACCAGCGCGTCGCGACGCCTGCGATAGGTCTCGCGCATCTCGCGGATGCAGCCCTCCGGCCCGTTCAGCGCAGCCGTGGCCGCGACCTGGACCGGCGTGAACGCGCCGTAGTCGAGATAGGATTTCACCCGTGCCAAGGCCGCGATGATCCGCTCGTTGCCGACCGCAAATCCCATGCGCCAGCCGGCCATCGAGAAGGTCTTCGACATCGAGGTAAACTCGACGGTTACGTCGATCGCGCCGCCTACCTGCAGCACCGAGGGCGGCGGATTGCTGTCATCGAAATACACCTCCGCGTAGGCGAGATCCGAAAGGATAAAGATTTCATGCCGCTTGGCGAAGGCGACGAGGTCCCGATAGAAATCGAGGCTCGCCACATAGGCAGTCGGATTGGAGGGATAGCAGACGACGATCGCGATCGGTTTGGGGATCGAGTGAATGATCGCGCGTTCCACCGCCTCGAAGAATTGCGGGGTCGGCTCCGACGGCACGGAGCGGATCACCCCGCCCGCCATCAGAAATCCGAAGGCATGGATGGGGTAGCTCGGGTTCGGACAGAGGATGACGTCGCCAGGCGCGGTGATCGCCTGGGCGACGTTGGCGAACCCTTCCTTGGATCCCAGCGTCGCAACGATTTGCGTCTCGGGATTGAGCTTCACACCAAAGCGCCTGGCGTAATATGCCGCCTGCGCCTTGCGCAGGCCCGGAATGCCGCGCGAGGCCGAGTAGCGATCGGTGCGCGGCTTGCCCAGGGTCTCCTTCAGTTTCTCGATCACGTGGGGCGGCGCCGGCAAATCCGGATTGCCCATGCCCATGTCGATAATGTCGGCGCCGGCATTGCGCGCCGCCGCCTTGGCGCGGTTGACCTGCTCGAAGACGTAAGGTGGCAGGCGGCGGATGCGGTAGAAATCTTCCATCGGTCCATAACTCCGGCAGGCAACCATTGAGCGTTCGCTCGCACCGCAAGCTTCAAAACGCACCAAGCCGCCCGAAAATCATGCTAAATCATACATTTAGCACGAGCTCAGGACAAATTCCTGCTGCGCCCTGATTGAGTGTTGAAGTGGCTCTTTTACCACGGGTGCCCAATCACGCCAGTGGTCCGATTCTAACATTCGCGACCCATTTGAGGAGCCGCTTTTGCGAATGTTAGAATCTCAGGACCACTGGTAAATTGTTGATGCTAGTGGAGCTTTGGATTTGACGTTCGCGTACGGCAATCGCGGCGGGTGGGAAGCGAACGTCAAATCCGCTCCACTAGCGATTACCTCATTTTACGGACGTATCCTTGGCCGGCGCTGCCACCGCCTGGCGGTCGCGCGCGGCGATCAGTTCGGCCTCGATTCTGGCGCGCTCCTTCGGATCCATGACCGCCTCATCACGATTGGGCGGCGGATCGTTGACTGGCAGAAAGGCGCCCTGCTCCTTTGGCCGTGGCGGCACATCGGCGGGCGCTCCCACCATCGGCAGGTCTGCGATCGAACTGGTGCAGGCGGAAAGCGTCAGCGTGGACGCAAGCAGCGCGCCCAACGCAAGCAAACTCCTTTGCCCACCCAACATCCTGTTACCCAAGTCCCGCACGCGCCAGTGCTGCACTCTACCCGGACATCCGTCCGGGACTTGAGTGCACTTGTGGCCCGAGACGGAAATAATCATTTGCACAGATATGGCCGCAGTGTGACGGAACCAAGATGGTTTGTCGCATTGCAGCACGGCGCTCGGCATCGCGATGTCGCGCGGTGACGAAGGCGGACTGAATCGGTAGTGTTGTCCCATGAGTGAAGTTACGGCCGAGCCACAGAAGAAATTCGACGCCGAGGCGTTTGCGATGAATATCGCGCGCGCCATGGAAAGCGGCGGCAAGGCGCTTGCCGCTTATCTGAAACCGCGCGAGACCGGTGAGGTCAGGGATCAGCCGACCGAACTCACGGAAGTGATCAAGACGCTCACCAAGGTCGCGGAATACTGGCTTTCCGATAGCGAGCGCGCCTCGGACCTGCAGACCAGGATCGCCAAGGCCTATCTCGATCTGTGGGGCTCAGCGATGCGGCGCCTCGCCGGCGAAGAGCATGCGCCCGCGGCCGCGCCGTCGCCACGCGACAAGCGTTTTGCCGATCCCGAATGGAAATCCAACCAGTTCTTTGATTTCGTCATGCAGGCCTATCTGCTGACGACGCAATGGGCGCAGGAGTTGGTGCGCAACGCCGAAGGCATCGATCCGCATACCCGCAAGAAGGCGGAATTCTACGTCAACCAGATCACCAATGCACTGGCGCCTTCAAACTTCATTTTGACCAATCCGGAGGTTATGCGAGAGACATTGGCGCAAAGCGGCAGCAATCTCGCACGCGGCATGGAGATGCTCGCCGAGGACGTCGAAGCCGGCAAGGGCATCCTCAGGATTCGCCAGTCGGACCCGGCCAATCTCGAGGTCGGCGTCAACATGGCTACCACGCCGGGCAAGGTGATCTTCCAGAACGATCTGATGCAGCTGATCCAGTACGAGCCGAGCACCGAGAACGTGTTGCGTACGCCGCTTCTGATCGTGCCGCCCTGGATCAACAAATTCTACATTCTTGATCTCAGGCCGGAAAAATCCTTCATCAAATGGTGCGTCGATCAGGGCGTCACCGTGTTCGTGATTTCCTGGGTCAATCCAGACAAGGATCTCGGGTCGAAGACCTGGTGCGACTACATGAAGGAAGGCCCGCTCGCGGCGATGGATGTCATCGAGAAGGCGACCGGCGAGATGAAGGTTCACACGCTCGGCTATTGCGTCGGCGGTACACTGCTGGCGACGACACTGGCCTGGCTTGCCGAAAAGCGGCGCGCGCGCGTCACCTCGGCGACGTTTCTGGCGGCCCAGGTCGATTTCACGCATGCCGGCGATTTGCTCGTGTTCGTGGACGAGGGACAGATTTCAGCGCTCGAGCGTGACATGCAGGAATCGGGCGTGCTTGAAGGCGCCAGGATGGCGATGGCATTCAACTTGCTGCGCTCGAACGACCTGATCTGGTCCTATGTCGTGAGCAATTACCTGAAGGGGCAGGCGCCCGCCGCCTTCGATCTCCTGCACTGGAATTCCGACGCAACACGGATGCCGGCGGCGAACCACTCCTACTATCTGCGCAATTGCTATCTGGAAAACCGCCTGTCTGCCGGCACCATGGTGCTGGACAACACCCTGCTCGATCTCTCCAAGGTCAAGGTTCCCGTCTACAACCTTGCAACCCGCGAAGACCATATCGCGCCTGCGGATTCGGTCCTTTACGGCTCGCAGTTCTTTGGCGGTCCTGTGAAATATGTGCTGTCTGGCTCCGGCCACATCGCCGGCGTCGTCAATCCGCCATCACTTGGCAAGTATCAGTACTGGACCAACGACAACATCGGGGACATTTCGCTCGCCGATTGGATCAAGGGTGCGCAGGAGCACAAGGGATCGTGGTGGCCGGATTGGCGTCAGTGGCTTGGCAGTATCGATGCCGAGGAAGCGTCTGCGCGCAGTATCGGCACGGCAGAATTGCCGCCTATCGCGAACGCACCTGGCAGTTATGTGAAGGTACGCGCGTAGCGTTTGCGCGAACATTCGGGTATAAGCGGCAGTCCCGCGGGGACGGAATCTGGAAATCAACAGGGGGAAGCGATGACACCCGGACTATTAACGCCCGAACTATTCTGGCTGACTTTGACGGTAATTCTGACGGGATTGTTGTGGGTCCCTTACGTTCTCAATCGCTTTGTGGTCCGCGGTCTGTTCGGGACGTTGGACAATCCCTCGCGCGATGCCAAGCCGCATGCAGCCTGGGCCAACCGGTTGATGTTCGCGCACGACAATGCGGTGGAAAACCTGATCGTGTTCGCGCCGCTGGTGCTGATTCTCAGTGAAATCGATTACTCCACGAAATGGACAGTCTACGCCTGCGCGGTGTATTTCTGGGCCCGCCTGGCGCATGTCATCATCTACGCGATGGGGATACCGGTGCTCCGCACGTTGTCCTTTACCGTCGGCTTCCTGGCCCAAGCGGTGCTGGCGCTGGCAATTTTCAAGCTGGTCTAGTCACTGGGCTTGCGCACGACGAGATGCAGCAGAGTTGCGGGCGTCTCGTCAAAGCTCCTGATTTCGCTGGTATCCGATTTGAGCAAATTCCAGGGGCCGGCCGCCGCATAGGTGGCCTTGAGCCATTCCGGTGAGGGGTAGTTGTAGTAGCGACCAAGACTGTCGCGGCCCTCGTCTGCGCCGAGCTTGAAGCTCGCGTAAAAGGCGCCCTCGCGCTTCAGCGCGCGCCGGATCCGGACCAGAATGCCGATCAGCTCGTCGCGAGGCACGTGCAACAGGCAGGCACTGGCCCAAACACCATCATAGGCATCGTGCGCGTCAAGTTCGTCGAAACGCATGGTATCGACGGCGCGACCAAGGCGTCGCGACGCAAGCTCGGCCATCTCCGGCGAACCGTCTGTTGCACGCACCGAAAAGCCCGCTGCCACCATCTCCGCGGAATGATTTCCGGCGCCACAACCGAGCTCCAGGATCGAGCCGCCGGGCGGCAGCAGCGAGAGGAATCCCTTCAGCCGCGTGGAGGGCGCCTTGACCCAGCCCGCATAGGCTTCCGCGTTGCACCGGTAGAACCGCAGCGTATCGTCGTCCACGAGCGCGCCCTCCGGCTTGCTTCACGCCTCGCCGAGGCCCAGCATCAGCCGCAAGTTCTGCACCGCCGCGCCGGAAGCACCTTTGCCGAGGTTGTCGAGGCGCGCGACAAGAAGCGCTTGACGGTGCTGGCCGCTGGCAAAGACATACAGCTCCAGCCTGTTGGTCTCGTTAAGTGCCTCAGGCTCAAGCCGCCCGCTCCTGGAAGCCTCGTTTTCAAGCGGCATCACCGAAACATAGGTACTCCCGGCATACCGCTTGGTCAGTGCGGTCTGGAAGTCGGACCCGGAGGGCTTGCCCGGCAGGGTGTCGAGTTGCAACGGCACGGAAACCAGCATGCCCTGGTGGAAGTTGCCGACCGACGGCACGAAGATGGGCCGGTGCGTGAGCTGCGAGTAGAGCTGTATCTCCGCTATGTGCTTGTGCTCGAAGCCGAGGCCATAGAGTTCGAAGGCCGGTGCCGTGCCACCCTCGAAATTTGCAATCATCGACTTTCCGCCGCCCGAATAGCCACTGACCGCGTTGACGGTGACGCGATAGTCAGCGGGAAGCAGGCCGGCATCGACAAGCGGCCGAATCAGCGCAATCGCACCGGTCGGATAGCAGCCGGGATTCGAGACTTTCCGCGAATTCCTTATCTTGCCGGGCTGATCCGGCGCGAGCTCGGGAAAGCCGTAGGTCCAGCCGCTGGCAACGCGATGAGCCGTCGATGCATCGAGGATCCTTGGAGCCCTGTTTCCCATGGCCTCGATCAGGGCGACGGTTTCCCTGGCGGCATCATCCGGCAGGCAGAGGATCACGAGATCCACCTGCTCCATCAGTGCGCGCTTTGCCCCCGCGTCCTTGCGCTTGTCCTCGGCGATGGTTTTCACGACGACATCGTTCTGCAGCCGAAGCCGTTCGTTGATGCCAAGGCCAGTCGTTCCAGCCGCGCCGTCGACAAACACGGCGGGCCGGGTGGGAGCATCGACGATCGGGGAAGGCGAATGCGTTTGCATCTCATAACTCCTGCTTGAAGAAGGAGCCGCCGGATCGGACCGCGTATCTTTTCAGGGGAGATGCCGCGGAAGTCAAATCCAGCGGCAAGGGCGATGATCTCAAACGCGAACGACCGCCCAGGCCGCTATAGTGCGGCGGCGGCGAGCAATCGGCATGGTCGCGGCATTGATCATGGGCGCGGCTATAAGGCCGCGCCCACCAGCCGTCAAGAAAAACCGTTCAAAGAATTGGATTCCAGGGCGCTGAGACCACCCGATAGCCGCTGCTTTCCTTCTCGATGTGACCGAGACCCGGGAACGCATAGTGGAATCCCTGGACCTGAAGCTTGTCGGCCACCAGCATGTCGTAGACCCGCCGACGCGTCTCTTCCGCGACATCGCCATCCTGGTCGAAGAAGGCGTGCCAACCGGGGTTGACAGCAAACAAGCTTGGGTTGTTGGTCACGTCGGATTGGATGAACACCTTGCCCGAGCCAGAGGATAGCACGTAGGAGGTGTGCCCCGGCGTATGGCCGACGGTCTCGATCGCGCGCAGGCCGGGTGCAATCTCCTTGTTCCACTCGTAAGGCGTGACCTTCTTCTTTAACGCGACCTCGAAGATGTTGCGGTTGTTCTTGAACAGACCGACCATGCGCTCGCCCCTAGCGCGGCTCATTTCGCCATCGTCCATCCAGAACTTCCACTCGACCGCGGGCACCAGGATCTCGGCATTGGGGAATGCCGGGGTGCCATCAGCCGTCAGCAGCCCGTTCACGTGGTCGACGTGGAAATGCGAGATGACGACCGTGTCGACCGCCTTCGGATCGAAGCCCGCGGCAGCCATGTTGTCGGTGAACTGACCGACCGCGCCCTTGCTTTTGGCCTTGGCCAATGGGCCGTTGCCGGTGTCGATGACGACGAGCTTGCCAGAAGTGTTGATCACGAGTGGCGCAAAGTAGATGCTCACCTTGTCCTTCGGCATGAATGCTTTCTCGAGCGCCGCGTTGATCTCCTCTTTCTTTGCGTTCACCACAAAACTATCGCCCAGCGGAAACGTGTTGATGCCGTCCGACACCACCGTGACCAGGATGTCGCCGACCTTGTAGCGATAGAAGCTTGGCGCCTGCTTGTCGGCAGCGGATGCCGCTGCCTTCGACTGCGTGGAAGCGACAAGCGGCGCTGCCGCCATCGCCGTGGCCCCCATGAGCGCGTCACGTCGTGATGGGTTCATGGCTTGGATCCTCCCGGCGGACAACTTGGCCTGCGAGCGGTTGTTCCGCTTTCGCATTGCGTTTCGCGGCCTGCTTTTGCAGTGTCTCCGCCGTGAAAAGGAACGAGAGGATGGCGCAAGCTGGCCGCGCTGGGGTTAACCCCCCACAACAAAGCCATATTCCGCTCAAACCGCGCGCCAGACCCATTCAGTGATTTTCTCGATGATGTCGCCAAACACCAGCAGCGCCCCTGCCCAGATCAGTGCCGACACGAAATTGGCGACCTGGAACTGCAGGTACGGCATCTCGAAAATACCGGCGGCGAGCGGAACCGAGGCCCGTAGCGGCCCGAAAAATCGGCCGATGAAAATGCTGGGTACGCCCCAGCGCCGCACGAAGGCCTCCCCACGCGGCAGGATTTCGGGATAACGCGACAGCGGCCACAGCTGCGCGACATGCTCCTTGTATTTGAAACCGAACCAATAGGAGACCCAGTCGCCAAGTGCCGCTCCGAGTGAACCGGCAATCCAGATCGGCCAAAAGTTGATGCCGCTCGCACCAACCAGGGCGCCGATCGCAACCAGCGCGCCCCAGGCCGGAATCAAAAGCGAAATGAAGGCAAGCGATTCACCGAATGCCAGCACCAGCACGATCGGGCTCGCCCAAGCCTGATGGTTGCGCACGAAGTCGGCCATTGCGTGCGCAAAACCTTCCATTCTTCAGAAGTGCCCTTCCCGCCCCGACAGCAGCATTGGCCGCATTGTCTAAAAATAGAGCTAAGCTAGTGCCGCCTATTGTGACTTCAAATCACAAGGGCGGGTGCTTGCGATGATCGCAGTGCGTCACATTTTTAGGCACATCCATGGCATAGTCAGAGCGACCGATTCGCGACCCGCGGATGCGCACAAAACACAAAGATTCATGTCCAAATCATTGAAATCGGCTGTGAAAGCCAAAACCAATGACCTTTTCGATACCGCGGCGGCGAAGGGTCGCGGCGCGCTCAAGGCGGGATCACGCGGTGCCGGTGGGGAAGCCGGCTATACCGCCCGCGATATTGAGGTGCTCGAAGGCCTGGAACCGGTACGACGGCGGCCGGGCATGTATATCGGCGGCACGGACGAAAAAGCCCTGCACCACCTGTTTGCGGAAGTCATCGACAACTCGATGGACGAGGCGCTGGCCGGCCACGCCGGCTTCATCGAGGTCGAGCTGGCCGCGGACGGATTTTTGACCGTCACCGACAACGGGCGCGGGATCCCG